>Ga0256406_1000521_pt1 | contig 69632 bp, 49 predicted proteins | sample RumenRJG_03DNA_FD_185986 | JGI IMG/M metagenome (GOLD analysis project Ga0256406, IMG submission 185986) | Bovine rumen microbial communities from Lethbridge, Alberta, Canada - RJG_03 | ecosystem: Host-associated > Mammals > Digestive system > Stomach > Rumen | place: Canada: Alberta | collected... | reverse complement strand
CATAATTCTTCCTTTCCGGTCAGACGGTATTAATAGTATTTCTATAAACGTTGATTCTGTAAAGGTAAGTGCACGCATTCTTTCAAAAAAACAGCAAAAAAAGAGCACTTAAATTTCTTTTTAATGGGTACAGTGTAACCGTTCTGTAACCCTTTTGTAACCTGTTTTAGATATACTGTTCCGGCACGAACAGCATGAAAGATCAACTAGGAGGTAATGATAAATGGGAGCAATGGCTTCTTGTTATTTTCCGCTTTTGGACAAATGGAAGGGGATAGTGGACAATAATAAGGTCGCAGGATTCATAGATGCGGTCCTTTGTGCATATTCCCAGATAATCTTCAACGATAATTCCTTTTCCGGAATAATCCTCATCATAGCGACCTTCTGTATTTCGCCGCAGGTAGGCGTGGGAGGACTGATCTGCGCTGTCACTGCGGTCATCTACCTTAAGCTTCTTAAGGCGGATCCGGTGATGGTCAGACTGGGTGTATACGGATTCTGTCCGACCCTGTCCGGCATAATAATATCCAGCCTCATATTCGATCAGGGCATCGATCTGTATTTTGTCGTGTTCTTCGTTCTTGCGGCCATCTTCTGCGTTACAGTGGATATGGCCCTTGCGGCAGTCTTCGGCAAATGGGATGCCTCCGGTCTGGGCCTGCCCTTTGGATTTACGACTCTCGTATTCATGTCGGCAGCCCAGAACATGGCCCGTGTTTCCCAGCCTGAGAGCATAATGGCGCACATGTCTCCGGCAGTGGAGCCGGGTACGGTTGAGCCCATGACCGCAAACGAGATGCTCCAGTCGCTCATAGCAGGTATCAGTGAACTCTTTGGCGGAGTGACCATTCTACCTGCAATACTCATAGGCATAGCGCTGTTATGCGGTTCCAGGATAGACTTCATATCATCCATCCTGGGCGCTGCAGTATCCACGTTTGCCGCTATATTCTTCGGTATCCCGGTTGCTCCCATCGTGCTTGGGCTTTACGGGTACAGCGGCATGCTGCTCATGTTGGTCCTGACCCGTGCATTCAGGATAACCCCTGCGACATATATACTGTTCCTCATATTCGCGGCACTGAGTTCAGTGCTGGCCTCATGGCTTACCGTAAGCATGGGTCTCATAGGTGCAGTCGCAGGGCCGATACCCTTCAGTCTCATGTGTTGTGCCGTAATGCTTGCAGCACCGAAGATCGGAAGTATGGAATACAATGCACCCAGATACTGGGGCGTTCCCGAGACCATACCGGCCATCAAAAAGGCCATGCTCGAGCAGGAGCAGTAAAGTTGTTGCAAATGCAATAGCATGATGTTAGAATAGTCCCGTTGCCACTTGGTTACGGGATGTGGCTCAGCTTGGTAGAGCGTCGCGTTCGGGACGCGAAGGCCGCTGGTTCGAATCCAGTCATCCCGACCAATAATTACACCGCTCAGACCGATGTTAGGCTGAGCGGTGATTTTGAATCAGCTCCCATACAGGATGGTGAGCGGGGAGGTAAGTATCATGAAAGACGCAACAAAATGCATACATGCTGGATATGAACCGAAAAATACAGAACCCAGAGTAGTTCCCATAGTGCAGAGCACCACTTATGTTTACGATTCCACCGAGGATGTGGCGGCAGTATTCGACGATCCTACCAGATCGCTGATATACTCCCGTTTCGCCAATCCAACGGTAATGGCCGTGGAGGAGAAGATAAACGCCCTCGAAGGCGGTATAGGTGCCATGTGTACCTCATCGGGTCAGGCGGCTTCGCTTCTTTCCATACTCAATCTGTGTCAGGCGGGAGACAGTTTCATCAGCACCTCCGAGATATACGGTGGTACGGTCAATCTCTTTGCCTTTACACTCAGGAAACTGGGCATTGAATGCATATTCGTGGACAGGAACGCAAGTGAAGAGGAGATAGGAGCGGCATTCAGGCCGAATACCAAACTGGTCTTCGGAGAGACCCTTGCCAACCCGGCACTGACGGTGCTGGATATCGAGAAATTCGCACGCATCGCTCACAGTCACAATGTCCCCCTGATCATGGACAACACCTTCGCAACGCCCATACTCTGCAAACCCTTCGATTTCGGGTGCGATATAGTCATACATTCGACTACAAAGTATATGGACGGACACGCCGTGCAGGGTGGTGGAGTCATAGTTGACAGCGGCAACTTCGACTGGACCAAAGGCAACTTCCCGGAACTTACAGAGCCCGACGAATCATATCACGGGATCATCTACACAGAGACCTACGGTAAGATGGCTTATATACTCAAGGCAAGGATGCAGCTCATGAGGGACTTCGGATGCTATCCGGCGGCCCACTCGGCCTTCCTGCTCAATATGGGTCTCGATACACTGGACATGAGGATGAAGCAGTATTGCGAAAACGCCATGGTGGTGGCCGAATACCTCGAGAAATGCGACAAGGTGGAGTCGGTCAGCTATCCGGGCCTTCCTTCCGATCCATGTCATGAACTGGCCAGGAAGTATCTCAAGGGATCAAGCGGTGTCATCTCCTTCGTCATCAAAGGGGGAAGAGAGGCTGCCATCAGGTTCATGGATTCCCTGAAACTGGCCTCTAACGAGGTCCACGTTGCGGACATCCATACATGTGTGCTCCATCCCGCAAGCGAGACCCACAGACAATTGACCGACGAACAGCTCAAGGCTGCCGGCATAGAGGCGGGAATGATCCGCTTCTCCGTAGGGCTTGAGGATGTAAACGACATACTGGATGATATCAAACAGGCTTTTGATAAGGTGGACTAAATGCCTCTGATAATACCGGACAGACTTCCGGCTGCGGAAGCGCTGAAAGAAGAAAACATATTTACGATGAACATGGCAAGGGCACAGAACCAGGACATCAGGCCCCTGAAGATCCTGGTGCTCAATCTGATGCCCACCAAGATCGCCACGGAGATCCAGCTGGCAAGGGTGCTTGCAAACAGTCCTCTTCAGGTTGAGATGAATCTTCTCGGTATGGACAGCCATGAATCGACACATATTTCTCAGGAACACCTTGAGACATTTTACCGCACCCTCGAAGAGGTGAGGGAGGACTATTTCGACGGACTTGTAGTTACAGGATCTCCTGTAGAGCTGCTGCCCTTTGATGAGGTAGACTACTGGACGGAACTCTGCGATATATTCGAGTTTGCCAAGACCCATGTCTACAGTACCATGTTCATATGCTGGGGAGCCCAGGCTGCTCTGTATTACTACTACGGTATCGATAAATACCCTCTGGACCAGAAACTCTTCGGAGTGTTCGAGCACAGGGTGGTAAGACCCAGAAATCCGCTGATGAGAGGATTCGATGAGTTCTTCTATGCGCCACACTCAAGGCATACCGAGACAAGGCGTGAGGACATCGAGGCGGAGCCTCAGATCAGGATACTGGCAGATTCGCCGGAGGCGGGACCCCATATCCTGTCCACCGAGAACGGTCGGCAGATCTTCGTCCTGGGACACCAGGAGTATGACAAAGGAACTTTGGCCTCCGAGTACTTTCGCGATGTGGAGAAGGGAATGGACATTGATGTTCCCTGCAACTACTTCAGAAATGATGATCCGGATGGGGAGATCCTGTTCAGATGGCGAAGCCATGCCAACCTGCTCTTCAGCAACTGGCTGAACTACTACCTCTATCAGGCCACACCCTACAATCTGGACGATCTTCGAGACGGCAAAGCCGATGCCTGGAGGGCGACCAGCGGCGAAGAATAGACAAACAAAAGGATCCCTGTCGGGATCCTTTTTCGCTAACGCTTCTTCCTGTAGAAGATGACCAGTGTCGACAGGCCGTAACCGAGCAGCAGGGCGATGCCGGCGGCCGGATGGATCCAGTGGATGAGGGATTGGCTCACCTCGTCCTCGAATACCATTTCAGTCCTCAGGGCGTAAGCGTCCTGAAGGATGATGGCAGTCACCAGCAGGCAAAGGCACAGCGGTAATAATCTGAATGTTTTACACATGATATACCTCCTTATTTAGGCGCATTCGATTTCACGAGCCTGTAGGCGAAATGATCGAATCGTTTGGCGTAGATCCACTTTGTCTTAGATGTTTTGTGCCATTTACCGTTGATGAATGAGTAACGTCGGATCTTGAGCCTGTACTTTTTGTGGACCGGTTTGTACTGAATGGCCCACCAGGAGCCTTTTTTCTTGCCTGTAAGTCCATAGGACTTGGACGCCGTTGTCGACCAGCTTCTGCTCACGTCGAATTTGAAGGATGCATTGAGCACCTTCTTGGATACACCGCAGGTGGCGGATACGCTGTTGGAGACGGTCTTGCTCGATCCCATCTGTATGCTGTCTCCCGACCCTCCATCGGCTCTTGCCCTGATCCCGGTCCTCCAACTGCCGCTGACCTCGCCTACATAGCTCCGTTTGCCCTGGACCTTCCACATGTAACCGCCCCAGTCCTGAGCAGCATGGACACCGGAAGGAACGAAGGCAAGCAGGGTGAAGGCAGCGATGGACAGGGAAAGGATGGCAACAGGGATCCTTTTGCCTTTACATCTCATACTTCCAATACCTCCTTGTTCGTTTTCCAGATTATGGAAGAATACTGTGTAGACAGTGTGATGGAAATATATGGAAATAATGAAATCGAGGAAAGGGGTGTTTTCGTGTAGAAAGACAGGCTTCCGATATGCTAAAATATACTCGGAGCACAGTGGCTTAACGCCGGGCCCGGAATCACATCACAGATGACTGAATGTATATGAGGAGGTTTCACTTTGATAGATCAGAATTTACTCAAGAACCTTTCTAAGACTTATCCCGATGTCAAATCAGCAACACAGGAAATAATCAATCTGAGCGCTATTCTGAGCCTCCCAAAGGGTACTGAATACTTTCTCAGCGACCTCCACGGAGAACACGAGGCCTTCATACACATGCTCAAGAGCGCATCAGGGGTCATCAAGAATAAGATAGACGAGATCTTCGGCCCCGATCTGACTTCAGATGAAAGGGATGCTCTGGCAGCTCTGGTCTACAATCCCCAGGCTGAGATAAAGAGACGGAAGAAGTCTGAGAAGGACTTCGACAGATGGTGCAAGACCACTATCGTTCAGATGGTCCTTATCTGCAAATCAGTCACCAACAAGTACACCCAGTCCAAGATCCGTAAACGTCTTCCGGAGGAGTACGCATACATCATCGATGAACTCCTTCATGCAGACGACGAAGCCAATATGGGCAACTACTACACTCAGATCGTCAACACCATGGTCGAGTGTGAAGTGGCCGAGGAATTCATCGTCGAGATGGGCGAGGTCATAAGCGCACTGGCCGTGGACAGTCTGCATATCATTGGAGACATATGGGACAGGGGATCACATCCGGATTACATCATGGATTACCTTATGAACTTCCACAACGTGGATTTCCAGTGGGGCAATCACGACATAGTATGGATGGGCGCTGCCACAGGTAACTGGCCCTGTATTGCCAACTGCCTGCGCATGAATATCAACTACAACAACTTCGACATGCTGGAGATCGGATACGGTATCAATCTCAGGCCACTTGCGCTTCTGGCTCAGAAGTACTACGGCGAAGATCCTTGTGCCAAGTTCATGCCGAAGGTCATAGAAGAAAACAAATATGATCCGACCGATGAGAACCTTGCGGCGAGGATGAACAAGGCCATATCCGTCATGCAGTTCAAGGTGGAGGGTCAGACCATAAGGAACCATCCGGAATACAATATGGAACACAGGCTCCTGCTCGACAAGGTCGACATGGAGAAGGGGACCATCGAGATAAGAGGAGTTGAGTATGAACTGAACGATACCAACTTCCCCACCATCGATCCCGCCGATCCCTATAAACTCAATCCTGACGAGGAGATGGTGATGAAGATCCTGGCCAATGCGTTCATACAGAATGACAAGCTCCAGGCCCATATAAGATTCATCTTCTCGCACGGAGCGCTCTATAAGATCGTCAACGGCAACCTTCTGTACCACGGCTGCATCCCCATGACCGAGGACGGGGACTTCAAGGAGTGTACTCTCAAAGGCAAAAAGTACAAAGGCAAGGCCTATCTGGATGCCCTCGACGCCGAGGTGCGCAAGGCATATTTCAGCGACAAGCCAAAGTATGAGAGGGAGGCCGAGGCCGACATCATGTGGTATCTCTGGCTGGGCGCGGACAGCCCCCTCTTCGGCAAGGATCAGATGACCACCTTCGAAAGATGCTTCATCGATGACAAGAAGTCCCACAAGGAGTATACGGTACCTTATTACAAGATAATCAGTTCCGAAGAGGTCTGTGAGAGGATACTGACGGAGTTTGGACTGGACCCTGAGGAATCCGTGATCCTAAACGGTCATGTCCCCGTTAAGATAAAGGACGGAGAAAGCCCGGTAAAGGGTGGAGGCAAGCTCTTCATCATCGACGGAGGAATGTCCAAGGCCTATCAGAAAACGACGGGCATAGCCGGATATACATTCATATACAATTCCCGCTACATGGCCCTGGCAGAGCATAAACCCTACAGCCCGCTGAAGGCTAACGGGACACAGGAGTTCCATTCACCGGTCATAACCATCGTCAAGAACATGAAGAAGCGTGTCCTCATAGCGGACACGGATATCGGCGTGGAACTGGCTCGTGAGAGGGATGAACTGAAGGCTCTGGTGGAGGCTTATCGAAGCGGACAGATGAAGCAGAAGGGCAAAAGGTGATTTCTTTCTCAAATTGTTCTCTTTTTCCCATAAATCCCTTGCATTAGCATAGTAAAAATGTTTTAATAAACTCGGTGTGTTTTGTTATTTAATTAACGATACATTCAAGCATTAGGCGGAGGGCTAATTCCTACGCCATGAAATAATCTGAAGGAGGCATTTAAATGAACTTTCAACTGACGAAGGAACAGGAATTCGTAAGAAAAATGGTAAGCGAGTTTGCCGAGACCGAAGTTGAGCCTATCGCTGCAGAAATCGACGCGGAACACAGATTCCCCGAAGAGACTGTAGAGAAGATGGCAGATTACGGTCTGCTTGGTGTTCCCTTCCCGACGGAGTACGGCGGTGCAGGCGGAGATCACATCTCCTATGCTATCACAGTCGAAGAACTGTCAAGGAAGTGCGCATCCACAGGCGTTATCTGCTCAGCTCACACATCGCTGTGCTGCTGGCCCATCTTCAACTGGGGAACGGAAGAGCAGAGGAAAAAGTATCTGCCCGACCTGCTCTCAGGTAAGAAGCTCGGCGCTTTCGGACTTACCGAACCCAATGCAGGAACCGATGCATCCGGTCAGCAGACCAGAGCAGAGGACTGCGGAGACCACTGGCTCCTGAACGGCGCCAAGGTCTTCATCACCAATGGCGGATACGCTGACGTATTCGTAGTAATGGCCATGACCGATAAGTCAAAGGGCAATCACGGAATCAGTTCCTTCATAGTCGAGAAGGGCGACGAGGGATTCTCCATCGGTAAGACAGAAGACAAGATGGGAATCTGCGCATCCTCAACGACTGAGTTGATCTTCCAGAACTGCAAGATCCCCAAGGACAGACAGCTGGGCGAGATCGGAGACGGTTTCAAGGTAGCTATGTCCACACTGGACGGCGGCCGTATCGGTATCGCATCACAGGCACTGGGAATCGCACAGGGCGCTCTGGATGTAACAGTAGAATATATGAAAGCACGTAAGCAGTTTGGTAAGAGCCTGTCCAAGTTCCAGGCCCTCCAGTTCGTCGTTGCCGACCTGGCAACACAGATCGAAGCTGCAAGACTTCTGATCTACAAGGCTGCCGACATGAAAGACAAGCACCTTCCTTACGGACCGGCTGCCGCGATGGCAAAGCTCTTCGCAGCAGAGACGGCGATGCACGTAACCACCAAGTGCGTACAGCTCCACGGCGGGTACGGATACACTAAGGATTATCCGGTAGAGAGAATGATGAGAGATGCTAAGATCACTGAGATCTACGAAGGAACTTCCGAGGTCCAGAGAATGGTCATCGCTGCAAACGTTCTCGGTAAATAAAGAGAGGGAGGAATAGAAACATGGCATTTAATATCATAGTTTGTGCAAAACAGGTTCCTGATACAAACGTTATCAAGATCAACCCCAAGACGGGTACACTGATCAGAGATGGCGTTCCCAGCATCCTGAACAACGACGACGCCAATGCTCTTGAAGAAGCTCTGGCGATCAAAGACAAGTTTGACGACGTACACATCACCGTCATCACAATGGGACCTCCTCAGGCCAACGATCTTCTCTTCGAATGTATCGCCAAGGGCGCTGATGAAGGTATCCTGGTATCAGACAGAGCAGTCGGCGGATCCGACACATGGGCAACTTCCAACACACTGGAAGCAGCCATCAGAAAATGGGTCAAGGAAAACGGCGACTACGATCTGATCTTCACAGGCCGTCAGGCCATCGACGGAGACACGGCTCAGGTAGGACCGCAGCTGGCTGAGAAGCTGGAGCTGCCTCAGGTTTCCTACGTTGAAGAGTTCCAGATCTCCGACGACAGAAAGAAAGTCACTGTCAAGAGACAGCTGGAAGATGGCTATGAGCTCATCGACGTACAGCTTCCCTGCCTGCTGACTACTATCAAGGAGCTTAACACTCCGAGATACATGACCATTGCCGGAATCTACGGTGATAAGGAAATGAAGACCTGGAACGCTGCGGACATCGAAGTCGACCTGACCAAGGTAGGTCTCGAGGCTTCTCCCACCAACGTATTCAGATCCTTCACACCTGCTCCCAAGCCACCCGGGATCAAGATCGAGGGCGACAGCGAAAAGGATCAGGCTAAGAACCTGCTTATCAACCTGAAGGGCAAGCACGTAATCTAAGGTAAGGGAGGAAACAATCATGGCAATTAATATTATCAAAGAAAAATGCATCGGTTGTGGACAGTGCTTTAGCAGCTGCCCTAAGGAAGCATTTTATTTCGAACCATACGATGGTAACAAGCTGGGCAAGGTAGCAGCCATCAACGCAAGCTGCGACTTCTGTAACCAGTGTCTCACATCCTGTAAGTTCGGCGCTATCGAAGAGAAGAAGGTCGAAGTACAGGCTGACCTGGGCGATTACAAGCACGTTTGGGTATTCGCAGAGCAGAGAGACGGCAAACTGATGAACGTTGCTCTGGAACTGATCGGAGAAGGCAGGAGACTGGCCAAGGAGATCAGCGACGACACACAGGTCTGCGCAGTCCTCATCGGAGACGAGAAGGATATCGCACCTCTGGCTGACGAGTGCTTCAAGTACGGCGCAGAGAAGGTATACCAGATCGCACATCCGCTGCTCCAGCACTACACGACAGACGGTTACACCAAGGCGATCAAAGAGGCTATCGACGAGTATAAGCCCGAGATCGTTCTCTACGGTGCAACACATATCGGAAGAGACTTCGCACCCAGGATCGCTGCAAGATGCAACACCGGTCTGACAGCCGACTGTACCAGACTGGACGTCAAGGTCAAGTCATACATCGAGTATGCAAAGGCAAACACCACTCTGGATACATCCACACTGGATCCCGAAGATCCTTCGACAGGTATCAAGCAGACCCGTCCCGCATTCGGCGGTAACCTGATGGCTACCATCATCTGCCCCAGGACCAGACCTCAGATGTCGACAGTACGTCCCGGCGTTATGCAGAAGAGAGAGCCCGAAGAGGGAGCAACAGGCGAGATCGTCAAGATCGCTCCGGATCTTTCCGAGAACGACATCCACATCCAGATCAAGGATGTAGTCAAGTCCGCCAAGGAAATGGTATCCCTGACCGACGCAGACATCATCTGCTCAGGTGGTCGTGGACTGGGCGATCCTTCCGGATTCGAACTGATCAAGAAGTTCGCCGACAAGGTCGGCGGAGTCGTAGGATCATCCCGTGCGGCAGTCGATGCCGGCTGGATCGATCACTCTCACCAGGTAGGACAGACCGGTACCACCGTCAAGCCGAAGATCTACTTCGCCTGCGGTATCTCCGGAGCGATCCAGCACCTGGCAGGAATGCAGACATCCGAGATCATCGTTGCGATCAACAAGGATCCCGATGCACCGATCTTCGAAGTTGCTGACTTCGGTATCGTAGGAGACCTCTACAAGGTCATCCCCGAGATCATCGAAGAGTGGGACAACGCAGAAGCACTCTACGACGCATCGACCAAATAGTTTGGCCGACTGACGAGGAAATAGCAGAGCCCCGGAGAACATTTTCTCCGGGGCTCTGTTCTTTTTGAGCAAGCCGTTGCTTGCGAGATATCTAGTAGCTCTGGTTCATCGATTCGATGAGGCTGTCGGCCAGTGCATCCAGCTCCGCTTCTGTAGTCTCATTGACCGCTGAGAGGACGGAGACCTGCTCGTTGAGCACTGTCATCTGTTTCATCTCGTCGAAGCATTCCTCCATGATGGAATTGGCCTGAGGTGCCCAGGAACCGTTTTCCACAAGAGCGACTACTCTCTTCTGGAGATTGAGGCGCTTCATGTCATCGATGAAGTTCTGCATGGGCGGGAATACGTTCAGGTTATAGGTCACTGACAGAAGTGCCAGATGACTGAACTTGAAGGCCTCGCCGATCAGGTAGGAAACGTGGGTCTCGGCCACATCGTACATGTGGAAGTTGTGGAAGCCCTTTTCGTGGAGCTTCTTGCCCAGGATCTGAGCGGCGTTCTCCGTGTGACCGTACATGGAAGCATAGGCGATTAGGATGCCTTTTTCTTCGGGCTCATAGGTGGCCCAGTGGATATACTTGTCCAGAATGTAGCCGATATCCTCTCTCCAGACCGGCCCGTGAAGGGGGCAGATGAATTTGATCTGGGGAAGGAGAGGCTCCGCCTTTTTGATGAGCTCCATGACCTGAGGGCCGTATTTTCCCACGATGTTGCAATAGTATCTTCTGGCTTCGTCGATCCACTCTTCCTTGAACTTGACCTCATCTGCAAAGAGGGCGCCGTCAAGGGATATGAATGAACCGAATCCATCAGCGGAGAAGAGTACGCCGTTGGTAACGTCCAGGGTGACGAGCACTTCCGGCCAGTGGACCATGGGCGCTGCCACAAAGGCAACTGTGTGCTTACCGAAGCTCATGGTGTCGCCTTCGGCAACCTGGATGAAACGGTCGTCTACATCGTAGCCGTACTGATGCATGAGCATGAGGGCTCTCTCAGAGGATACGACCTTGACTTCAGGGTGACGGATGATTATTTCGTTTATGGATGCAGCATGGTCGGGTTCCAGATGGTTGATGACCATGTAATCCAGTTTTCTTTCTCCCAGGACATAGTCCACGTTTTCACAGAACTGTTCGTATACGGACTTATCCGCCGTATCGAAGAGGACTGTCTTTTCATCCAGAAGGAGATAGGAGTTATACGATACTCCGTACTCGATCGGATGGATGCTCTCGAACAGATGCAATCTTTTATCGTTTGCTCCGACCCAATACAGGTCGTCAGTCACTAATCTTGTACACTGCATTGATATTCCTCCTTATTTATCTTCCTTGGCGGGTGCTTCTTCCTTGAGGGCTTCCTCGGCCGGTGCTTCCTCAGCCGGGGCTTCTTCTGCCGGGGCCTCTTGTGCAGGCTGCTCTCCGCCAACCTGAACGAAGTTATCCTTTTCTTCACCGCAGAGGGGGCAGATCCATTCTTCAGGCAGCGCCTCGAAAAGGGTCCCCATGCTCACATCCTGCTCCGGATCTCCGATCTGAGGATCGTACTCGTATCCGCAACCGTTGCAGACGAAGGTGGCGAAGGGTGAGGGCTCCTTGAGTATGGTCGCTTTTCTCATCTTCTCGCGAGGTGGCGCAGGCTTCTTCTCCTTGCCGTTGTCCAGTGCCTTGGTGAGAAGAGGGAGTATCTCCATCACATCGCCTACGATGCCGTAATCGGCATTCTTGAAGATAGGAGCGTTCTTGTTCTTGTTTATGGCGACTATTGTGGTTGCCTCGCGGATACCCTTCAGGTGCTGTCCTGCACCGGAGATACCACAGGCGATATAGAGGTTGCCGGTGAACTTCTGTCCGGACATTCCCACGTATCTTTCAAGAGGTACGTACTTGAGTGTCTCTGCAACGGGACGGGAAGAACCGATGGCTGCGCCGGCCTGCTTGGCCAGATCCTCTATCAGCTTCATGTTCTTCTTGTCCCCGATACCTTTGCCGGCGGAGACCACTCTGTCGGCATCCACGATCGGTGTCATGGGATCTATGCCGACTGTAAAGTCAAAGCCGTCGTTCTTGAGGGCTTCAACGAGCTGATCCACTCTTTCCTGAGCTGTGCCGCTTGCATAGATCTCTTTCTTGCGCAGTCCGGTGATAGGTCCTTTTGCCTTTGTGCCCATGACGGACTGTTTGGGAGCCTTGCCCAGGATGTGGGTAGCGATAACGATACGCTGGACTTCACTTGTACCTTCGTATATGGTAGTGATCTTAGCGTCTCTGTATGCCCGTTCGACTTCCATTCCCTTGAGGTAGCCGTTACCTCCGAACATCTGAAGTGACTGGTTGGTGACCTCAAGAGCGATCTCGGATGCATAGGTCTTGGCCATGGCGGCTTCGCAGCCATAGGGCTCATGAGCCTGTTTGAGCTCTGCTGCCGAGTATATCTGGAAGCGGGCGTTCCTCAGCTTGATCGCCATGTCGGCGAATTTGAACTGGTTGGCCTGCTGGTAGCCGATAGGCATACCGAACTGCTCTCTTTCGAGGGCGTATTCCTTGGCGGCATCGAAGGCACCCTGTGCGATACCGAGAGCCTGGGAAGCGATGCCGATACGTCCTCCGTCGAGAGTAGCCATTGCGATCTTGAAGCCCTGGCCCTCTACACCAAGGAGATTCTCCTTGGGGACTTTGACGTCATTGAAGATAAGTTCGGCTGTAGAGGATGAGCGTATACCCATCTTATCATAGTGATCGCCGAACTCGAATCCTTCCCAGCCTTTTTCTACGATGAAGGCACTTATGCCTCTCGTACCGATGCCGGGAGTGGTCACAGCCATAACGATGTATGTGTCTGCTATGGGTGCGTTGGTGATGAAGATCTTACCGCCGTTGAGGATGTAATGATCACCCTGCTTGACAGCTGTGGTCTCCGTACCGCCCGCATCTGATCCTGCATTGGGCTCTGTCAGTCCGAATGCACCGATTTTCTCGCCCTTGGCCAGGGGGACAAGATATTTCTTTTTCTGTTCTTCGTTTCCGAAGGCATCGATGGGGTAGGAGCCCAGCGATGTGTGGGCCGAGACGATAACGCCTGTGCCGCCGTCGACACGTGAGAGTTCCTCTACGACGATGGCATAGCTCAGGACATCGAGTCCGGCTCCACCGTATTTCTTGTCGTAGGGGATACCCATCCAGCCTTTTTTAGCCATCTTCTTGACGATCTCTGTGGGGAACTCATTGTCCTGATCCATCTTAAAGGCTACAGGCTTCACTTCAGCCTCAGCGAATTCTCTGACTTGGGCACGCAACTCTTCATGCGCGTCCGTGGTTTTGAAAAGCATATGTACACCTCCTTACATAAAAATTATTTCTCTTTTATTGTGTACCATTTTAGTCCACTTTATTAATTTAATCAATACTAAATTAGTCCAGATTGACTCAAAAAGACTGCGCGAGCCGTTTTTGACCCGCGCAGCCGTTGAAATTACAGGATTGTATTCACTTGTTTTTTTGAAGGGGCAGGTGACTGTCGATCTACTGGGTTGGCGCCTCAGTTTCCGTAGGCTTCTCTGTGGGTGGGTCTGTTTTCTTGGTAGTCGTCGTCTCAGGAGCCTTGTTTTCTTTTTTCTTCTCGGTCTTCTTCTGGGTGGTTTCTTCTTTCTTCTTAGTGGGCTTTTCTATCCTGACTTTGGAGTAGGTGCCCTTAGTGTAGTACTCGCCGCCGATCTTTGTCACATTGTCAGGCATGTCTCTGAATTCACCCGTATCCAGATCCTCGCATACTCTAGACATGATGGATGACCAGAATGCAGCTGCCGCATCGGACATCCGAGCCAGCTCTACGTTTATATCGTTTCCTTCCCACAGTGCCATGGTGTACTGGGGAGTGAATCCTGCAAACCAGATGTCGTACTGATCCGATGTAGTACCGGTCTTGCCGCCCACAGGCTGGTTGGGTATGGCAGCGTTGTAACCGATACCCTGGGTGACGACGGAGTGGAGGATATCTGTCATGATCCATGCCACGCCTTCGTCGTATACTTTTCTTGTTTCGCCTTTCTTCTCAAGAAGGACCTTTCCTTTATTGTCTTCGACCTTGGTGTAGAAGAGAGGCTCTTTGTATACTCCTCCGTTGGGGAAGGTCGCGTAGGCTGCTGTAAGCTCCAGGGGGGTAAGACCGTCGGTCAGACCTCCGAGTGCAAGAGCCGCAGCGTTGAGGTCGCTTGTGGATCCTTCTTCATCGAGGGTGGTGATGCCGTTTTTCTTGAGCATCTTCACGGACCAGCTGGTACCGATCTGATCGAATACCTTAACGGCACTTACGTTGATGGATTGCTGAACCGATCTTCTGAATGTGATCTTGCCGCTGTATCCGCCGCCGAAGTTCTTGGGCCACTGTTTACCGTTCCTGTAAATGGGGTGGTCGTTGATGACACTTCCGGCAGTGATGTAGTTGCCCCAGTTGTCTCCGTCGCTCTTGTCGAGCTTCATCTTCTTACCGTCAGCTTCCTTTTCGAAACTGAGCTGGATGGCGGGGCCGTAGACTGCTATAGGCTTGATGGATGATCCGGGCTGTCTGGGATGGACCGCTCTGTTATAGAGCTGTTTGCCCGTAGCGCCGCGGCCGCCCATCATCGCCTTTATCTGTCCTGTCTTATTCTCCATTATGGTTGCGGCAGCCTGAGGCTGACGAACCTTCTGCTTGAGAGTATATTTCTCGTCGGAGACGATGAGGGTGTCTCCGTCGGTCTCGAAGTAATCGGGATAGTCCTTGAAGAACTGAGCGGATACTACGCAGTTTCCGTCATCGTCCAGGCTCTTGTATCCTTGGGGGATGGAAAGGGCGCCGCTCTCGATGAAGTAGAAGACTCCATCCACGTTCTCATACATGCTCTTGAATTCGACGCTGATATCAGGCTGACCGTCTACTTCGATCTCATAGAAGTTGAGACGTTTGCCCGCCTTGATGGTGATGCTGCCGTCATCGTTCTTTGTGTATTCCTTGCCTTTGAGTTTGAAACGATCCTTCTTGTCGAAGTACTTGTCGTATGATCTCAGAAGGACTTTGCCCGTTTCAGGACTGATCAGGTCGCCGTCTTCGTTGGTGCTGATATATGCGATGGACGTGTAGTTGTCGCTGTCCTTGAATTCCTTTTCCATTTTGTTCTGGATCTTGGAATCCATGCATGTGTAGATCTTCAGACCGGTGGTGTAGATGATATTCTGAGCCTCAGCCTCGGTCAGGTCGTATTCGGCCATAAGGTCTTCCTGAAGTTTCTCTATGGCGTAATCGACATAATAGGAAGCCTTGTTGTCACCGATGCGACCGATGTTGATGTCCTTCTGCAGGTCTTCTTCCAGGGCCTTGTCTCTCTCTTCGTTGGAGATCATACCCATCTCAGCCATGTGCTCGATGGCATAGGTGCGTCTGTCTGCAGAGGCATCGCCGTTATAGAGGTAGTTGACCGTTGAGTTCTTGTCGATGACGGGAAGGGTGTTGATCTCCTTGTAGTAATCGGCAATAACAAGGGCATAGATATCCGGCGACTGGGGCAGAGCGGCCAGGGCTGCACACTCCAGAAGATCCAGGTCACTTACGCTTTTGTTGAAATACGACTGAGAAGCAGCCTCTACGCCGTAGCTGTTGAAGCCCATGAAGATGGTGTTCAGATAGGCTTCCATGATCTGCTTCTTGCTCATGTTCTTTTCGATGATGATGGTATAGTACATCTCCTTGAGCTTACGGTTCATGCTCCTCTGGCTCTTGATGTCGGCAAGATAGAAGTTTCGTGCAAGCTGCTGGGAGACTGTACTTGTACCGCTGATATTGCCGTTGCCCAGGACGCTGTCCTTGATAGCGCCGACCATACGGATAAAGTTGAATCCGTGGTGGGTCCAGAACTTGTTGTCCTCGATGGCGATAACGGCGTTGACCATGTTCTCGGGGATCTGGTCGTAATCGACTATGGTACGGTTACCTTCTTCGAAGTAGAGGTTTTCGATCTCTTTTCCTTTTGAATCATAGACGATGGAACGCTGTTTGATCTGTGAATAGATGTTGTCGGTCTCAATGTTGGGAGCCTTCAGGAATACCCAGCCAACGTAGATGCCCACGGCAAAGACAGCCATGGTTCCGAATATCAGGATGAAGCTGAGTATGGACATAAGCGGACTCAGTTTCTTTGGGGCTGGCCGTGATTTCCTGCCGCCTGAGGGTTTTTTGGAAACTTTATAAACGGGCATGCGTTTCTTCTTGCCTGTGGAAGATCCGGTGCCGTAATAGAATTCAGTATTATTATCAGCGTTGCTGCGATCTGGTTTTTTCTTTTCTGCCAAGTCTTAAACCTCCAAAAAATAATCTTATACCATCATGGATTATAGCATATATGAGGGGCAAATAGTATTGAAAAAAGGAAGTTTCATCCAATTATCATGGAATCTCCACAAAAAAATGGCAAAATATGGAAACGATGGCCAGGCTGGTGCCGAAAAGGATCTGTGGAGAGTGAGGATGAGATGTTGTTTCGAAGAGATCTTGAGATACCCGCGCTAACAGTAATGTCTCTCATTATCATCTATGAGGTCATTGGCGTCACCGTTGCCTTTGCAGCATTATCCTTTTTCTCAATAATCTTTTCCCTTGTGATCAGATACAGAGGAGCATCCTCATGTATCTTCCTTATAACAGGATGTATGCTTGGTTGGATCTGTCTGGCCCATCTTCTCTATATCGACAACACCGATCGTATACTTCCTGGACTCGATGGTCAGTCTGCCAGAGTCCAGGGAAAGGTGATGGACATTCAACTTAAAAAGAAGACGGAGGGCAACAGGCTCCTTATGGAAGTCGAGGTTGATGAACTGTCAGGGCAGAATGTAAGACTTCATAAGAATGAAAGGGTGTTGATCAACTGTTCCGAAGATGATTTTGTATCCGAGAACGGCTCCTCAGACTTCGGAGCGGGGATCGTTCCCGGTGACAGGATCAGTGCTTTAGGCAAGCTCAGGCTTCCGGAACAGAAAAGAAACCCCAACACTTTTGATTACAGGAAATATCTAAGGACCAAAGGCATATACACCACGATGTATGCCGAAAAAGCAAGTCGGATAGGCCTTCCTTCAACGGGTTTTTCCGGCCGGCTATACAGGACGAAAATCCGGTTTATCGATCAACTGGAGATTGCAGCGGGTCAGGAGACATCGGACCTGATGAGGGCAATACTCTTCGGGGACAAAGGGTCCCTTGACGATGATCTCCAGGAAACTTTCAGGATGAACGGAACAGCTCACATCCTGGCTGTCAGCGGCCTCCACGTAGGGATGGTCTATGCTCTGCTGCTGACCGTATGGAACTGGCTTGGCAGGATGCTGCCGGTATCTGTACTTGGGCGAAGAGGCTGGGGATTTCTCATAACAGTAGGCCTGTTGCTGGTAATGTATGCAACACTGTCAGGTTTCGCACCGTCTGTGGTTAGAGCGGTTCTCATGATACTTCTGCATATTTTCGCTACTCTTACGGGCAGGTACTACGATCTCAAGTCGGTGACCATGGCCGTATTTCTTGCTGCACTGTTGGTGGATCCTCTCATACTGTTTCAGGGCGGCTTTCAGATGAGTTTTATGGCAATACTTACTCTGTCCATCGTGATGCCCTATATGAGAAGTTTTTTGTCCGGTTCACTTCTTGCTGGTGTCAGCATCCAGGCCGGGCTCATGCCCTATACGATCTATCAGCTCAACTGGCTGTCCATACCATCGGCTCTGATCAACCTGCCGGTCATATTCCTGGCCGGCATCCTCGTGCCACTGGGGATGTTGTCCTTTGGGATGTCGCTGATAACAGGAGGTCTCGGCAAAGACCGGTGGGCACAAGCTGCCGACCTGACGGCTGATAACCCATCGGATCCCCTGATACAGATGATGGACAGGTCCATAGATATCCTGTGCGACATCATGGTCAGACTCAATGAAGCATGCTGTATCGAAGGGCTCACAGCCATACGCGTATGCAGTCCGCCGGTCTGGACGGTGTTCGCCTTTTATCTCGGTCTTGTTGCATTCGCCTCCGAATCGGGAAGACTGAGAATAAAACGACTGGGAAAAATGGTGATCATCATACAGGCTGCTGTCATTCTTGCGGTCTCGCTTATGTTTGGCGCAGCGGTCGATGATGGCTACAGGAAGATGGATCTGGTTTTCGTAGACGTGGGCCAGGGAGACTGCATGCATCTGCGGACAGAGGGCAGGAACTACCTGATCGATGGTGGCGGCAGCGACGACTACGATGTCGGGACTAAAATACTCAGGCCCTATCTTCTCAAGAACGGAGTGCGCACTGTGGACGCTGCCTTCGTGACCCACCTGCACACCGACCATTATAGGGGGATCTGCGAACTTGCCCGTCAGGGAATGGTCGGGCGAATATTCGTCTACGACGCTAACAGGTTGAAAACCAGGGAAATATGCGAAGACACAGGTCTCGGACCGGAGAAGATCTCATTCCTATATGCCGGTCAGGAAGTAAGACTTAGCCGGAATACGACTATAGAGGTGCTCTCGCCGGACAGAAAAAGCGACTATGATTACCAGAGGATCATGGAAGACGAGGAGGACGAGAACTCAACAAGCCTGATACTCAAAGCAAACATCAGGGGCGTCAGTCTCCTGGCCACCGGCGACCTGGGCGAGGAAGGAGAGAGCCGGCTCATTCAGAAGACGGATAGACCGTCTGTCCCGGCCACCGGCAGACAGTGGGCCGGGGACCATAAGCTCCACGCCGACGTCCTCAAGGTTGGACACCATGGTTCAAGATTCAGCTCATCCGACGGCTTTCTCGATGCAGTATCACCGGACCTGGCCGTTATACAGGTAGGCAAAGGTAACACCTACGGCCATCCGACGCCGGAAGTTCTCAAGCGTCTGGCCACAAGGTCGATCCATGTACTGCGAAACGATGCACAGGGCGCCGTTGCCTTTGCAATAAGGGATGGCAGGATCACCGGCCTCAAAACCATGCTCATCGAACAAGAGACTATGAAAAATGACAAGATCTGAGACCGTTTTTCATATTCCATTATGAAGAATTAGCCAATCAAGCCCGGCTTTACATAGTTTTTGGTGATCCCAGAGGTGCTCAGGGTCAAATAGTCCTGAAAAATGGTTAAAAACTATGAAAAAGCATATGTAAAAGCTTAAAATTTCATAGTCGCATCAGCTCGGTCCGGTTGGAAGTTGAAACATCTGGGCACTTGTGCACGGCGGTGTGTTTCGGTATAGTATTGGGAGAAGAATTCGATCCTTCCGATCGTAACTGATCGGGGCCGAGGTAAAGGAACAGGTCTATGGCAGGCGGGTACAAAGGCAACCAACAGCACGCTTTCCAGCGCATAGAAAAGGACATGAAGTCGGGGAATATCCCCGGCGTGATCTTGCTGTGCGGGAGGGAAGACTACCTGACCGATCACTATATGAATGCCCTTGTCGACAGAATGGTCGAACCGGCAGCAAGGCAGCTTGATCTTACGGAATTTACTACGGATCAGGTGGATGCCGACAGGATCGCCGAGGCGGCTGAGACACTGCCCCTCATGTCCCCCAAAAAGGTGATCCTGATACAGGGACTGATCAATTCTCAGGGAAGATATCCCAAGGGTATCGATTCCAGTTCAACACAGGTCGAGGCTCTGCTCCATGTCATAGGGCAGATTCCGGAGCAGACCGTGCTACTGATCACTGCGGATAAGCCCAGGACCACTGGAGAATACAAGAAACAAAGCGATGGAAGGAAGCTTTCGAAACTGTCTCAGGCAGTGAAGAAGGCGGGTGGAGAGGTGTACGATTTCGACACCCTGGAGCGGAGTCAGCTGAGGAACTTCGCGGTGAAACGATTCCAGGCTGCAGGAAAGACCTGTACCAATGGAGTCCTTCAGAAAATAACCTATGATACGGGCTACGGCAGCAGGTATTCCAACTACGATCTATATCTTCTCGAGAACGATCTGAAGAAACTCATCGCATACGTGGGTGAGAGACCGACGATCACCGATGAGGATGCGGATCAGGTTCTGACACTCAGCCCGGAAAACAACGTCTTTCACATGCTGGATGCCATCAGTCGAGGCAGGAGCGATCAGGCTCTCATAGATCTGAATACGCTCATGGAGGACGGCGGATCCGAATTTGCCATTCTTTCGAATATAGTCAAGCAACTGGAACTGATGCTGATAGCAAGGGAGCTCATGGACGAGAATATAAGCAGGCCCGAGATCCTGAAATACCTTCAGAAGGAGGAGAAGGTGGCTGAATACCGTGGCAGGAAGGTCATGGAAACGGCCAACAGGACCAGAAGTGAAAGTCTGAAGAATATGATGCTAAGCGCTCTTGCGGTGGAGGAGAACATAAAGGGTGGCATCATGGATGGAAGGCTTGCCCTGGAATACTTTATAACAGCATGATGACTCAGAATATAGACAAGTCCAAACAACTGAAGGCTGACCTGATGCTCCTTGTGGTAACTATCTGCTGGGGAGTGTCATATTTTCTTATGGATCTGTGCCTTGAGGAAATGGATCCTTTCAGCCTCAATGCCTACAGGTTCCTCCTTGCCTTTGCGGTAGCAGCAGTGCTTTCCTTCAAACGGATCATCCATGTCAACAGGCAGACGCTCAAGTACTCCCTCTTCGTAGGTATAGCCCTTACCGTTGTATATATTACCTGTACCTTCGGGCTCAAATACACGACTCAGTCCAATGCCGGATTCCTCTGCGCAATGGCCGTGGTCTTCACACCCATCTTCGCATTTCTGTTCAAGAGGGTGGTGCCCGGCAGGAAACTCATCTTTGTCATAATACTCTGCTTCGTAGGAATAGGACTCATGACCCTGGATGAAAGCTTCAGGATGGGAAAGGGCGATGTCCTCTGCCTCATGTGCTCCATAGCCTATGCGGCGGATCTTCTCATTACCGAATCGGGCGTGAACAGGGAAGAGGTGGATGCGTACCAGCTCGGAGTATACCAGCTGCTTTTTACCGGCGTTTTCATGCTGATACTTGCCATCATATTCGAAGAACCCACCCTGCCGCAGAGCGGGATGGGCTGGTTTGGAGCGACCTTCCTGGCTGTACTGTGTACCGGCGTTGCCTTTATAGCTCAGGCCATAGCCCAGCAGTACACCACTTCCACCCACGTTGGAGTCATCTTCTGCCTGGAACCGGTGTTCGCCGGAATAGTTGCGTTTTTCCTTGCCGGAGAGGTGCTTCTGCCAAGGGCTTACCTGGGCGCATGCCTCATGCTGGCAGGCCTTTTCATCATGGAGATCGAGCCGGGAATGTTCTTAAAAAAAGGCAAATGATTCGTTGCCTTTTCCTCGCTAAATTGTTACAATCAAATCTGACGTGCAAGCGTTATCAAAATAGATGAAATATGTATGGAGGAACGATTATGACAGAAAAAGCATGCGGATGCGGTTGCAGTGAAAACAGGGCCGCTCAGTTTGCGGATCTTGCCCCTACCCTGGAGAAGTACGCCAAGGTACCCGGGAGCCTGATCACGATCCTGCAGAAGGCGCAGGAAATCTACGGCTATTTGTCGCCGGACGCCATCAATTACATCTCGGAGCAGACTGGAATAGCCCCGGCCAAGATCTATGGCGTGGCTACTTTTTATGCCCAGTTCAGACTTGAACCTATCGGTAAATATCTGATCATGCTCTGTAAGGGAACGGCCTGCCATGTCAACGGCGCCGACATGATCGAGGAGGCTATAAGCGAGCACCTTGACATCGCCGATGGAGAGACGACTGAGGACGGGCTTTTCACGCTGAACAACGTGGCCTGTCTCGGATGTTGTTCGCTTGCGCCGGTAATGATGGTAAGAAGTGCCGACGGTGATGAGACATATGGCAACCTTACCAAGGATTCAGTTCGTGAAGTCCTGGATGAGATCAGGAAGAATTCGGAGGTGACAGCATGAGAGTAGTCGTAGGACAGGGAAGCTGCGGTGTCGCCACCGGAGCCAGAAAAACAGCCGCCGAATTCGAAAAACAGATAGCTGACAAGGGTCTGAATGTGGATGTATCCGTTACCGGATGTGTCGGAACATGCTACCTGGAGCCCATCGTCGATGTCTATGAGGACGACGGCAAGCTGACCAGATATGTGAAGGTCCAGCCGGATAACGTCGAGAAGATCGTAGAGGAGCATCTTGCAGGCGGCAAGGTGGTCGCAGATCAGGCAATAGAGGAACAGGACAAGGAGTTCGTCACCAAGCAGGAGAGGATCGTCCTGAGAAACTGCGGAATCATCAATCCCGAGGATATCGATGAGTATATCGCCGTAGATGGATACAAGGCCATCGAAAAGGCCCTCAAGGAGATGAAACCTGAGGAAGTCATCGAAGAGATGAAGGCTTCAGGCCTCAGAGGCCGTGGCGGTGCGGGATTCCCGACCTGGTTCAAGTGGGATGCCGCAAAGGCAAGCAAAGGCAACGAAAAGTATCTTGTCTGCAACGCCGACGAAGGAGATCCGGGAGCATTCATGGACAGATCAGTCCTGGAAGGTGACCCCCACTCACTTCTTGAAGGAATGATCATCGCCGGATACGCCATGGGAGCATCGGAAGGCATCATCTACTGCCGTGCCGAGTATCCTCTGGCAATAAAGAGACTTGAGATCGCCATGGAACAGGCCAGAGAAAAGGGCTTCCTCGGCGAGAACATATTCGACAGCGGATTCGATTACGACATCAGGATCAAGGCCGGTGCCGGTGCATTCGTATGCGGGGAGGAAACAGCTCTGATCGCATCTCTCGAAGGAGAGAGAGGAATGCCGCGCCTCAAGCCGCCTTTCCCGGCAGCCAAGGGCTACTGGCAGAAACCGACGGATATCAATAATGTAGAGACCCTGGCAAACGTACCCTGGATCATCTACAACGGCGGCGCCGCCTTTGCGAAATACGGAACGGAGAAATCCCCGGGAACCAAGGTCTTCGCTCTTGCGGGCAAGATCAAGAAGGGCGGACTTGTGGAAGTGCCCATGGGCATGACCATCAGAGACGTCATCTTCGGTATCGGCGGCGGGATCAAGAACGACAGAGAGTTCAAAGCCGTACAGATGGGTGGACCCTCCGGCGGCTGCGTGCCTGCAAGTCTGGCGGATACCCCAGTTACCTATGAAGATATCACCAAGACCGGTGCCATCGTCGGATCCGGCGGTATGATCGTCATGGACGAGGATACCTGCATGGTAGACATGGCAAGATACTTCCTTAACTTCACAAGGGACGAGTCCTGCGGCAAGTGCAACTACTGCCGTATCGGAACCAAGCGCATGCTCGAGATCCTGGAGAGGATAACGGAGGGCAAAGGCGAAGATGGCGACATCGAGAAACTTGAGGAGCTGGCCATCAAGATCAAGGAGGGTTCCCTCTGCGGTCTCGGTCAGACAGCGCCTAACCCGGTCCTGACCACCATCAAGTATTTCAGAAACGAATACGAGGATCATATCTATAACAAGACCTGCACAGCCAAGTCCTGTAAGGAACTGATCCAGTACAATATAACCGAAGGCTGCAAGGGCTGCACCCTCTGCGCCAAGAACTGCCCCGTCGATGCTATCGAAGGCGAAGTCAAGGCTCTCCATACCATCGATCAGGATAAGTGCATCAAGTGCGGCAAGTGCATGGATCACTGCAAGTTCGACGCGATAATCAAGGAATAAGAGGGGAGGACAGGAAACATGGAAAAATTCAGACTTAACATCAACGGCAAGGAAGTCACCGGCGTAGCCGGCCAGACCATCCTGGAAGTTGCAAGAGAAAACGATATTTTCATCCCGACCCTCTGCTACGATGAGAGGACGAGGATATACGGATCCTGCGGCATCTGCATGTGTGAAGTCGAGGGAAATCCCAAGCTTTGCAAGGCCTGCGCCACAGAGATCGCTCCCGGAATGGTCATCAGGACCAACACCGAGAGGGTCATCGAATCACGCAAGACCAACCTGGAACTGCTGCTTTCAAACCATACCGGCGACTGCAGACCTCCATGTGTTCTTGCATGTCCTGCAGGAACCGACTGTCAGGGCTATGTTGGCCTTATCGCCAACGGCGAGTACGAGGAAGCCATCGAACTGGTAAAGGACAAGATCCCTCTTCCGGCATCCCTGGGAAGAGTCTGCCCCCATCCCTGTGAGGATGAGTGCAGAAGAGGTCTTATCGATGAGCCTATCGCGATAATGTCCCTCAAGAGATTCGCATCGGACACAGACTTCATGGGTGAGAAATTCGTACCTGAGTGCGATCCGGATACGGGCAAGGCAGTTGCCATCATCGGCGGCGGCCCCATGGGACTTTCGGCCGCGTATTTCCTTCGTCAGAAGGGCCACGACGTGACCATATTCGAGTCCATGCCCAAGGCCGGCGGAATGCTGCGCTACGGCATCCCCGAGTATCGTCTGCCGAAGGCTGAACTGGACGAGGAGATCGATACTATCCAGCAGATGGGCGTTGAGATCATAACGGATACAAAGATCGGCGAAGACATCCCGTTCAACTCTATACAGGAGGACTTCGATGCCATACTGCTTGGTATCGGAGCATGGGTATCCACAGGTGTAGGATGTCCCGGAGAGGACGCTGATGGCGTCATCGGTGGCATCGACTTCCTGCGCAAGGTCGTCAGGAACGAGCCCATAGAACTGGGTGAGAAGGTAGCCATCGTAGGCGGCGGCAACACAGCCATGGACGCCTGCAGAACAGCCGTAAGGCTGGGAGCCAGGGAAGTCTACAACATCTATCGTCGTACGAAGGACGAGATGCCCGCAGATATGATCGAGATCGAAGAGGCGGAGGAAGAAGGAGTCATCTTCAAGAACCTGACCAATCCTCTGGAGATCGTCAAGGACGAGAACGGCCACATCAAGGAAGTAGTCCTTCAGTGCATGGAGCTGGGTGAGCCTGACGAGTCAGGGAGAAGACGTCCTGTGCCCATCGAGGGCAAGACGGAGACCATTCCGCTCGATAACATGATCCTGGCCATCGGACAGGCTGTAGACGCATCCCTCTTCGAATGTGACAAGACCAAGAGGGGAGCCATAGCCTACGATCCCGAGACATTCATGACCAGTATCCCCGGCGTATTCGCCGGCGGTGACTGCGGTAACGACAAGATCAGCATAGCTGTAGAGGCTATCGCCGATGCCAAGAAGGCCGCAGAGATCATGGATGCTTATCTGGCAGGAGAAACTATAAGATACGAAAAACCATATTATGTCACCAGAGATGACATCACCGAGAAGACCTTCGAAGACAGAGAAAGAGAGTGCAGGCCCAAGATCCCGCAGCTTTCCGCCGAGGACAGAAAAGGCAACTTCAGCGAGGTCATCCCGGCAGGATTCACAGCCGAGCAGGCTGAAGAAGAAGCAAATCGCTGTCTCGAGTGTGGCTGCCACGACTATTTCGAGTGCAAACTCATTGACTTTGCACACCAGTACGACGTGAAGCCAGAAAGATTCGCCGGTGACAAGAACACGGTGGACTTCGAAGACGATCATCCCTTCATCGTAAGGGATCCCAACAAGTGCATCCTCTGCGGACTCTGCGTCCGTGCCTGTGATGAGGTCATGGGCATCGGCGCACTTGGTCTTGTCAACAGAGGTTTCGACACTGTGGTCAAGCCCAATATGGAGAAGCCCCTTCTCGAATCAGGATGCGTATCCTGCGGACAGTGCGTCAGCGTATGTCCCACAGGCGCTCTCCAGGAGAGGACGACCATGATCAAGGAAGTCCCGGTGGAGACATGGAAGACTGAGACCACCTGCGCTTACTGTTCCGTAGGCTGCAGCCTGGTCCTTGAATCATGCGGAGATATGCTGATCAAGGCGAACCCGGACAAGGAAGGCGTTGTAAACGCCGGTCTGGCCTGCGGCAAAGGCAAGTGGGGCTTCGACTGCGCACTGCTCGAAGACAAGCTGGAAGAGCCTCTGGTCAAGGAGAACGGCGAGTTTCGCGAGGCCGAGTACTATGATGCCATAGTCCGTGTGGGCAAGGCTCTCCAGACTGCTGCCGCCAAGTACGGCAAAGAGGCAGTGGCCGTGTCCATCTCCGACCGTTTCACAAATGAGGAGGCCTATGCCATGAAGACAATGGCTGAGGTCATCGGTGCAAAGGTCCTCTGTATGAACAACAGACAGAGCGGACTGAAGGAAGTATTCAGAGTGGATGCATCGCCCAATACCATAGACGAGCTCCTGTCCACGAACTACATACTTGCAGTTGGCTATAACGCTGTGGACAATCCGGTCATCCAGCTGAAGATGAAGCAGGCGGCAGAGAGAGGAGCCAAGGTGGCTCTGATCAATCCGGCTGACTATCCTCAGCATATGAACTATCTTGCAAACGAGGTATATGCCGACGATCTTGGCTTCCTGAAGCAGGTCGCAAAGGCAATAGTCGACGCAGGCAAGGGTGCTGACATAGAAGGCTTCGATGACTTCGCCAAGTCTCTCGAAGGCGTGACCATAAGCGATGAAGCAAAGGCAATAGCGGATGATTACATGGCAGCAAAGAAGGCCATGATCGTCTTCAATCAGAACCTGGTATCCGTCGATGCGGCTCGTCTGATCGCAGACATAGCCGCAGTATCCGGTCACATCGGAAGCCCCAGAGACGGTATCCTCCAGGTCAAGTCCAAGAACAACTCACAGGGCCTGATCGATCTTGGTATCACCGACGGAGCAGAAGCTCTCGAAGGAGTCAAGGCACTGCTGGTATTCGGCGAGGAAGCTGAGATCGACAGAGATGCACTGGAATTCCTGGCAGTGTGCGATACACATATGACACCGCTGGCCGCAAAGGCTGACATAGTCATTCCGGGAACGGGCTTCGCATCCACCGAAGGTACCTTCACCAACACCGAGCGCAGACTGCAGATCGTAGAGGCTGCTATCGATGAAGGCGTTGAACTGACCAACTGGGAAGTTGCAGCTGCCATCGCAGAAGTCTTCGAGGAGGATTTCGGATGGGAGGACACTGACGACATTTCCGCAGAGATGGATGATACAGTTCCGGCATACAAGTACGCATCCCTTGAGGAGGTTCTCGGCGGAGTAGTAACTCCCGAGGAGATCACGCTTGAGGTAACAGAGGGGGATAAGTTCGCAGATCCTATCCACTGCACCGACAGTCTGATGAACGTGATCGCAGAGCGTCTGCCCAAGGCGGCCAACCCGACGGCATAAGGCATAAATAGTGCGATAACAGGCCCGGTACGACCGCGATCGTGAAAAATCGCGTCGTACCGGGCTGTTTCGTTGCCTTTCTAACTTCAGCAACATAATGGCGCTGAAGTATGTTAATATATACAAAGATAGTACAGTTGATTCGAAGAGGGACAATACATGATCAAAAAGACAGCAAAGGCGTTTTCGATAGTGATCGCAGCAGTGATGATGTTCACCGGAGCATATATACTGGCAGGTGATGATACCTTTGCTGCTTCAAAACCCAAGGCACCCAGAATAAGTGCTGGCTTCGATGACACATCTGCCACCATCAGGTGGTCCAAGGTTACGAAGAATGTCAAGGGCTATACTGTCTACAAGAATGGTAAAGCCGTAAAAACCGTAGGCACCAAAGTGACGTCATATCATGATACGTCCCTGCAGCCTGAGACCAGTTACTCATTCAGTGTCAGGGCATATAACACCGCTAAGAAAAAGCAGTGGTACAACAAGAAAACGAAGAAGTGGCAGAGCAAGAAGCCGCCCAGGAAGTACAGAGGCAAGTCTAAGAAGATGACTGTGAAGTTGTATGGGTCGGCGGCAGGAATTAGTTTCACGACTCTGAAAAAAATTGTACCACAGGCCACATTTTTCGGGATCACTGTTAAGGACACCGATTGTCCTTACAGTTTCAGTGATGTAGAATTCAGCACCTGTCCTAAGTGCCAGGTCAAAAGCAAAGCGAGCGGAACGATCACCTACTCGACTTCCACTGGGAAATTCAATTGTAATTACTCTGCCAGTGATTATTCAAAACAATGCCATCACTGCAACAGCATCGAACTGTATAAGTATTGTAAAAAAGAAGATAAGACAAGATACTTTACAGAAGAGGGTGAGATCCTTGCTGATGGCAGTATAGACAAGAACCAGACGATTGAGTCTCATCATTCGAATAAACCCTACACTGATGAGAATAAGTGTCAAGGTTATGTTAAAGATGGGGATAACACAATAAACTTCCACTTTACAAACAATAACGGTAATTGGATCTATTGTTTCGACTGTAAAACCCATGTTTATAAACCTGCCGACCTTCCTGCAGGATGGCCTGACCACAAACACTAAAATGCAGGGCTATCATTAGACCCACCCAAGGAGCTGACCAATGACAGCATCTGTAGCCATTTCAGGTCTGGGCGTAATATGCGCGCTGGCCGGGATGGCGGTAATGATCTTCAAGAGAATATCACCGATAATAATAGGGCCGCTTGCGGCTCTATTGGTGTGTCTGACCAGCAGGCTGCCTATACTGGAAGGGATCAAGACTACGTATCTTGAAGGAGTCGCAGGCTTCTTCATGTCATACTTCCTCATTTTCCTTCTCGGGAATATCTTTGGAAACATATATCAGAATTCGGGTGCGGCAGCCAGCATTGGCGAGGTCATATCCAAGGCTTTCGGACCCAAGCGGTGCATGCTGGCATGTCTAATATCAGCAGCCATACTCAGCTATGGCGGCATAAACAGTTTTGTCATTATTTTTTCCGTTTACCCCATAGCCCTCAAGCTTTTCGAGGAGGCGGATCTTCCTACATACCTACTTCCCGGCATAGTCTGCGGAGGCATGTGGACCTTTGCGATGACCGGGCCTTTCACGCCGCAGATCCCCAATGTGGTATCCATGGAATACCTGGGTACTCCGGCTTATGCGGGGTTGCTTCCCGGACTTGCTGGAGCCTCCGTCATGTGCGTTGGCATCGTGCTCTTCATGAATCACTGCGGTGCAAAGGCAAAGGCAAGGGGTGAACATTTCCACTGGCCCGATAAGGTCAAGAGAGTGGAGGAGGATGACGATAAACCGCCATTCATATTCGGACTGATTCCGATAATCGTTGTACTGCTTACTTTCAACATCAGATTTCCCGGCGGATACAGGATGGACATCGTAGTCTGCCTGCTCATAGGCATCATCCTGGCCCTGATCCTGTTCTGGAAGTACCTGCCCAAGCAGGACATGGGTGAGATGTTCAATTCGGCAGCTACATCGTCCATCATAGTGATAATAAACACAGCTGTGATCGTTGGCTTTGGGTCTGTGGTCAAGGAGACACCTTTTTACGAATTTGCGACACATCTGCTTGAATCTTCAAACGCCAATCCTTATGTGGTCGCAGCGGTGGGAGCCAATGTGTTCGCAGGACTTCTGGGTTCTGCCTCAGGAGGTATCGCTCTCATGTACGAGACCCTTGGTGACACTTTCATGGACTATGCGGCCCAGGGATATAATATCGAGTACATCCATCGCCTTTGCGCCGACGGTTCCGGCGGACTTGACTCCATGCCCTGGAACGGTTCCATCGTGTCCATATTCGCCATCTGCAACACTACCCACAAGCTGTCGTACAAATACAATTTCGTAACCTGCCTTGTGATACCGGTGGCGGCCACCATGCTTGTGGCACTGCCTATCTGTATAATCACGGGATAATTGAGTTGTCACAGAAAACGAAGTGAGCTGAAGAAACTCCCTATATCCGAGGATCAAACAATGGCTACATTCCTGACAGCAAAAGAAGCTGCAAATCTCATAGAAGACAGATGGACCGTGGGCATCGATGCCTTTATCGGTTTTTGTCTTGCCGATGACATACTGGGCGAGATCGAAAACAGATTCATCGCCGAAGGTCACCCCAGGGATCTGTCCGTCTTCAACGTGGCCGGTATCGGCGGTGACGGCAAGGGCAGGGGGATCAACCACTTCGCTCACGAGGGGCTTATGAGAAGGTTCCTCTGCAGCAACCTGTCTCTGGCGAATCGCATGTATCCGCTTATCATGGATGATAAAATACCGACTTACATGATCCCTCAGGGGATTCTATCCCACATGATGCGCGCTGTAACGGCCGGTGAAGAGGGTGTTATCAGCAGAGTCGGTATGGGCACCTTCGTCGATCCGAGAGTGGATGGGGGAAGGATAAACAGATCTGCCGAGAGACTTTCGGGAGAAGACGCTTACGATATCGAAATCATAGATATCCGAGGAGAGGAGTATCTGTTTTATCCGGCGGTGAAACTGGACGCCTGTATCATCAAGGGCTCCATCGCCGACGAAGCGGGGAACATTTCCATAGAGAACGAGGCGATCCATATAGAGCAGTACGAGATGGCCGCAGCAACGAGGAACGCCGGCGGCAAGGTCTTTGTCCAGGTGGACAGCCGTGCTCCCGAAGGGAGCATCCATCCTCAGAAGGTGGCTGTACCTGCCAATATGGTCGACTACGTCATCGTAGGAAGCAAAGGCAACACCGGCCAGCACTTCATAAACGATCCTGATATCCTGGGAACCACGGAAGGCAATCACATAGCTTCATGGTGCGGCGATGAGAAGATCCCCTTTGAAGATATCAAGCCCATGCCCTTTGGACTTCCCAAGATCATCTGCAGGCGTGGTCTCTTCGAAATGAGGGAGGGGGATTTCATCAACCTTGGCATAGGTATCTCCATGGATGTATCCGCTGTTCTCAATGAAGAGGGTCAGATCGACAAGATCTCTTCCAGCATCGAATCCGGTGTGATCGGCGGGGTGCCGGCGCCGGGCATCGCAACGGGGGCTGCGTATAACCCAACCGCCATCTTGAAGCAGCCCGACATATTCGATTTTTACAACGGAGGCGGCATTGACTTTGCAGCTCTGGGAGCGGCTGAGATAGACGAGAAGGGCAATGTGAATGTATCCCGTTTCGCAGGCAAGGTGACGGGTCCCGGTGGATTCATCAATATATCACAGGGCGCTAAGAAGGTATGCTTCATGGGGACGTTCACCGCTGGGAAAAGCGACATCAGGATAGAGGACGGCAGACTGAACATAGTCAGGGACGGCCCCCACATCAAGTTCGTTAAAAAAGTCGATCACATAACTTTTTCGGGAGAGTATTCTCTTGCAAAGGCAAGGGATCAGCATGTTCTCTACATTACTGAGAGAGCCGTATTCGAACTGCGCCCGGAAGGGCTGGTCTTGATCGAGATCGCGCCGGGGGTGGATCTGGAACGTGATATTCTCGACAAGATGGAGTTTCATCCGATTATTTCAGACGATCTTAAGGAGATGGACTGCCGATTATTTCAACCCGAGAAGATGGACATACACATAGGGGTTCTCTAGATGGCATCTAAAATAGATTTTAATGAACGCACCCTGGCTCATGTGCTGATGATTTTCCTTGTTATCAGCTGGGGCTTCGATTACGTTCCCGCCAAGTGGGGGCTGGAGATAATGGATCCCCTGACCCTTCTTTTCATAAAGTACATTCTGGGGTTTGTGGTTGCTTTTGGAATGAAGTGTTTCAAGGGGAGCAGACAGTGGATCCGTAAGAAGGACATCCCGGTCTTCATACTCTGCTCGATCTTCGGAGAACTCATATATTTCTACTGCGAATACTCGGCAATGAACTACATACCCGTTGCGCTTCTCACGATCATTCTGGGCTTCGTGCCCGTTGTTTCCGTGCTCGTCGAACGGGTCCTGTACAAAAGGATACCCAACGCCAAGATCATCATCGGAATAGCTTTCTGCATAATAGGGATCTGTTTTGTATTAAGCTCCGATCTTAAGGTGATCTTCGAGGGAAGGATATTCGGGTACATCCTTGCCTTTGCGGCGGTATTTTCCTGGAACGCCTATAACTTCATAACCGCATCCCTGGAGAGGTACGACAGCCTGACCGTATCCTGCACCCAGATGATATGCACCATCTGCCTCTGCGCGCCTCTGGCCATCCACAGCGGATTTCCGGCACTCTCGGAATTCAGTCCTCAGCTTATAGCAGGTCTTCTGTGGATAGGCGTATTCGATGCGGGGATCGGATTCATCATCATGGTCTACGCCCTGAAGAAGCTGGGACCCACGATCTCGGCCCTCTATTCCGATTTTCTGCCAGTTTCCACCACATTCTTCGGTGCGGTGATCCTCCACGAGTCCATAACCTGGCTGCAGGTGGTGGGGGGCATCATCGTCGTAGCCGCCGGATTCGTTGTAATCAGGGAAAAGGGCAGGCTTGATGAGGAGCGACTGTCCGATCCACAGACCCATTGATCAGAGCACCCCAATTCTTGACATTTTAGGCCTAAAAATGGTAAAATTTACAGGAATATAGATGTTTTTTTAGTGCACCTTTTTTGAAGGGAAGTTTCAAATGTTAAAAAAACATTAAAAAAATGGGTCACGGGACTCGCGGCTTTTGCTGTGGTTCTTTGTTTTGTTCCTGCATCGATTGAAATATAACAAAGACATGATCAAAAAAGGAGAAACGAAAATGTACGAAACAATCAAATACGAGGTCAAAGATCAGATAGCATACGTCACAGTCAACAGACCCAAAGCCATGAATGCTCTGAACAGTCAGGTGCTGGATGAGCTCTACGATGCATTCAAGGTCGCAGGAGATGACGATGGCGTCCGTGTCATCGTTCTGACAGGAGAAGGCAAGGCTTTTGTTGCCGGAGCAGACATCGCCGAGATGTCCAAGATGACGCCTGTCGAGGCCAGAGAATTCAGCAAGAAGGGTCACAAACTCATGAATTTCATACACAACGTGGAAACTCCCGTCATCTGTGCCATCAACGGATTTGCCCTTGGTGGAGGATGCGAGCTTTCCATGGCCTGCGACATTCGCATAGCATCCGATGCAGCCAAGTTCGGACAACCGGAAGTAGGCCTGGGCCTGATCCCGGGATTTGCTGGAAACCTGAGACTTCCCAGGCTTGTAGGCAAAGGGATGGCAAAATATATGATACTGACCGGCGATATGATCGATGCCCAGGAAGCCATGAGAATAGGTCTTGTGCAGAAGGTGGTAGCTCCGGAAGCGCTTGAAGAAGAAACGAAGAAGATCGCCGACAAGATCAAGGCTCAGGCACCTATAGCAGTCAAGTACGCCAAGGACGTGATCAACAATGGATACGACATGGATCTTAAGTCCGCTTCGGCATACGAGGTCAACACCTTCAGCATCCCGTTCTCATCCGAGGATATGAAGGAGGGCACATCGGCATTCCTGGAGAAGAGAAAGCCCGTCTGGAAAAACCGCTAGACAAGACATGAAAACAGCATAGAAACCAGGTTTACCAGTAGGTCCGACCCAGATCGGATCTACTGTTTTTTTTTACAAAACGGCAGATTTCGAATATAATTACTTTGTATATTTATGTAAGAAATTGAAGCAACAGGAAACATCTAAAGTAAGAGGATGGTTTGAACATGAACAGACTATTATCAAGCAGACTCAACAGGAAACTGGTATTGCTTCTGACCATTATCGGTCTTGTATTCTCCATGGCGACTATTGCCTTTGCGACGGAGAAAGATCGGGCGGCAGACCAGAATGATGACATGGTCAGCATCACCCTTGACGGAGAAAAGGCATCCGCCAACTCGGATGTTTCCTATACCGTCGATTTCTATTATGATCCCGATGATGCAAAAGCAACGGAATATCACATGGACGGCGGAACAGAGATTATGCTCTCCACTCTATTCAAGAAGTTAGGCATCGACAGATCCACCGCAGATATTGAAAAGCTCGAGTTTAGCGACACGAGCCTCGTTAAGTTCATCAAAGAAGGAGACGACTACAGGATCGTATCCCTCAAACCTTTTACAAGCAGCGAAAAACTGATTATAACCTTCGCCGAAGAAGACGGCAATTCAAGCGATATAGTTATTGACGTTGAGGACGCCGTGAGTGACTGGTACATCAGCGGCGGTGACGTGCTTGCAAGATTTGATGACTCCACAGGCACATTAACTATTCGTCCGAAGAATTCGCTAGGCGGAGCTGACGGAGAAGCCACATTCAAGCAAGGCATCGATGGCAAAGCAAATTGGAAATGGAATAGCGTCCGCAGTCAGATAAAAAAAGTAGAATTCCAAGGGACCCTGCATACGGCTTCAGGCATCAATCTTAACAATATGTTTCATGACTGCACCAACCTCGAGGAAGTTGTCGGACTTGATAACTTTGATACCAGTGTGGTAGGCGGACTTGCGCGTATGTTTTCCGGTTGCACAAGCCTGAAGAAAGTTGATCTAAGCAGCTGGACGAATGAAGGCACGATCCAAAACATGCAGAACATGTTCCGCGACTCAGGCGTAGAAACCGTTAAAATGCCGGGTTCGGATTTTACAGTAAAGGAAAACGCCCTTCTTGCGGGGATGTTCCAGGACTGTAAGTCGCTGAAGACAGTTGATTTTGGCACTTCAGATAACCATATGGACGTTACCGAAGCCAAGACCATGACGGATATGTTCAGCGGATGCTCCGCGCTTGAGACTCTCGATGTATCAACTTTCGGGACTCTCACCCATATCCAGAAAATGGATGGCTTTGTGAACGGATGCACTAGTCTCAAGACTCTCATTATCGACAATCTCGACAATTCGTGCATAGGCCCGTACAACAGCAGACACTCTGCTAGCGAGGCTAATTCCGCCCAGACAGGCGCTAAGGAATTCGGGCGTATGTTAGATATACATACGTGCACGGCACTGGAGACTCTTTCTGCACAGAATTCCAAAGTCTGGATGTGTCACAACGATCGAGGACTGCCGGGCAAGGAGTATTATAATGCTTCTGAAAAGAACAGCACCTACTATTTCACAGATAAGGTAATGGAGTTCAAGTCCGACGTCGGACCGACAGAAACTATCGATAGCGACCGCGACTATATCGACTTGATCACGGACCGCGATGGCACAAACGTATATTCAACCGATCCGAATCAAAATCCGCTTCCGGATGCGGCCAAGAATATTAACATCAAGGACGGTGACCTCAACACCAACGGTGCAGGTATGCTTGCGCCGGGTATATACACCATAGGAACGGAGAAGCGTACGGAGCCTGCAGGCCCATCCATGTGCGACACATATTATCGCATCGCATACATCGGAGAGGTTCCGTATAGAGTTGAGGGCGTTGAGGATAATGATGAGCTTCTTCAGGTCGATGGTACAGATAATACATACATCAGCACCCAATGGATGCAGTGGCCGACCAGCGGTGATTATGAAATTGATCTTACTACACCGATCAAGATCACCTATGAAAAAGCCGCCGTGGATATGAACGGCAGAAAGTACGATGTTCAGATAACCATTAACAAGATAACGTTCAAGGATCTGGAATACATCCCGACCGATCCGGGATCCGCAAGAGTTCAACATGACGGAAACAATTATGTCGGTACAGATCGCGGGTACTATCGTCCGATCCTCCAGGCGAACAAAAAGGATGGCGTAGAGTTCCAGAACTATGTGCGCATCAACGATCCTGAGGAGCCGTGGAGTCCTACGAATGCTTTAAGTAAAGGCTCCGGTACGGATATTGAATTTACGATCGAGATCGTCGGCGCGCCTGACGACACATCTTTCGTTTTCAGAGGCGAAGATATGGACATCGCATACAGTCAGGAATGGATCAATTCCACCACAGACAACTGCGAAGACCATCTTCCTATAGAAAATAATACTTACAAAGCCGGCGAGGGAGAAGGCTTTGTGCTGGGCAACGGAAACGTTACAAGCACAGTGAAGTTTGCCGAGCATACGGGACTGGTTCTGGTAGACGGTAACAAGATCATGCCTACCGGCACCGACCCGACTACCACATGGTCTGAATTCACTGTCAAGGCAGACGCCCAGGGTTCCGATTACACATGGACCAGTGGGATTGCCTGCACGACATATGCGCTCAGAAACACCAAGGCACAGAATGCAGGAACGACCAAACTGCAGCCTAAGGTGCTGAAGGAACTTGTAAACGGCACACTGGATGCCGAACAGTTTGAATTTGTACTTGAGGAAGAAAGCAAAGATCCTGGTGATATTCCGGGACCGTTCAAGCCGGACACCACAACGCTGGCTGTACCTCAGGAAAAGTCTAACGATGCTTCCGGAAATGTCGTCTTCGATGTCATGGAATTCAAATCTGACGAAGAGGACGGTTACTATCCGGGAACAGCTTCTGATAATACTCATAACACATACACATACAAATACAAGGTTTACGAGAAAGTGCCTGATGACGCAATTACCATAAGCGGGTATACGATCAAGGATGGCATTATCTACGATGAAACAGAGCATACTGTCACCATAGTTATAAAATGTCCTGAGAATGAGACGGAAATGATCAGAGGCATCAAGGCTGAGGTCTACGTAGATAAGACACCTGGCACAGGGGTCACACCTGATAAAGTCTACTGGCACCAGGAGAAGCCTTGCGTCGACTGTTCAAACGGCACACCTACGGATATTGCTGCTGACAAATGGTATGACGATGAAGGAAATGAGATTTCTGATCCGAATCCGTTCACGCTCACCAATGTCAAATTCAAGAATATTGAAGTAGACCCCGTAAAGGTCAGGATCCCAGTTGAGAAGATCCTTAAGGGGCGTCCATGGAAGGACAGCGATGAATTTGCCGTTGCTCTTGTACTTGTAGCTTCGGATACGACAACACCGATGCCTGAAGATACAAAGACAAAGGATGACCTACGATATTCTGAGATCACCATTAACAATCAGGATGAGGAGGGAACCACTGAAGGCGGCAGAGTCATTGGATACAAAGATAAGTTCGGAGAAATAACATATACGATCGACGACCTGGTAAATGCTTCAGGAACCGGAATAGAAGAAAAGACATTTACTTATGATGTGCGTGAGCTACAGCCGTCAGAAACGACTGTGCCGAGTATACCGGGAGTCACATATGACGCGCAGCCGGATAAGGTCACTGTAACCGTGAAGCTGGACAAGACGGATCCGACCAAGCCTAAGCTCACATACACAGTTTCATATAAGGATGAAAGTGGCAGCACCATTACTATCCCGAACTTCACAAACACCTACGACGCTGAGCAGACCATCTATAAGATGGAGGCTGTAAAGGATTATCACGATGTGACCAACGGTGGAGAGATTCCTCTAAAGGGCGGAGAGTTCAATTTCGTGCTTAAACCTATAGGCGAATATGCGGAAATAGCACCGATGCCTAAGAATACCAGTGGTACAGGCGCGAAACGCACATACGAAAAATCCAACGAGGAAGACGGAGACATCCAGTTTGAGGTAGAAAGCGATCCTGAAGACGGCCTTACATTCAATTATCAGGCTCTGCTCGATGCCGGCATCTCAGATGTAGCGCTCCATTCAGACGACGGAGTGGATTTCGAATATGAGATGTATGAGATCATTCCTGACAATGCCGTAAACAACAACGACGGCACATGGATATACGAGGATAGGGAAAGCGGGATCAAGTACACATATGACGGCATACATCACACCCGTAAGATCACAGTTAAGATTCGCACTGTAACACCTAGTGATCCAGGTGAAGATCCGTATGATGAGCTTTATATCGAAGGTCATCAGGATGATCATAAAGTCGACTTCTACATCGACAAGGACGGCAATGAAAAACCAGCTAGCAGCATCCCGGGATACGATCCGGACAAGAACCATTTCAAGCCGGATGCGGAAGACCTGGGAGCGCCTATATTCCTCAACTATAAGGAGGAACTTCCAGGAGAGATCGAAGGAGACGAGACATACGGCCTCAAGAACCAGACTCAGACAGGAGAACCCAAGTACGATGTGATCCCTGAGAATCCAATAGACAAGAGCACTCTCAAACTGGTCAAGCCCGACGTAGAAGGTGCAACTATAAGTGACGACGGCAAAGTGGTCACCATACCGGGAGAAGGTAAGTATACTCTCAACGATGATGGTACGATCACATATGAACCTGCTAAAGATTATGTTGGTGATCCCACGCCCATAACGGTAGAGGGCACTGATACCAGGGGCAATACCGTTCAGGGGCAGTACATACCTCACGTAGTAGATCCTACTGAAGAGGCGACGGTCAAGCGTACGGTCCATTTTACTTACGAGAAGAAGAATGGTAAGAAGGTCGTAAGCAACGTTACTCAGACGGGAACCATTACGCGTAAGGCTCTGGAGGTAGACCCCAAGACCGGCGAGGTCACCAAGTGGGGACCCTGGAGTTCATACACCTTCCCGGCGGTCAAGAATCCTGATAAGGAGGCCGGACCCGAATGGGCAACCAAAGATGTGGTTCCCGAACTGACAGTTAACAAGCCTGGCGAGGTTCCGGATGTTTACGTTGTATATCACAAGACAGGTGGAACTGGCACTAAATCATCGGGAAGCAGTACGGGCGATCAGGCAATGCCCTATCTCATCGGCGCCATAATGCTCCTGGCAGCTATAGCAATAGCGGTAATGCTCATCCGTCGCCGCAGACACGGAGATCAGCAGTAACCGGCAACCACTTCGTAAACAAAATTTCCTGCATAATAATAAATCCCGGAGATCGCTCTCCGGGATTATTTTGACTTGGAGTGAGGGCAGGACCCTCGCTGTCAATATGGTCAGTTGCCTTTATACAAGACCCTGTTCCATCATGGCTGTTGCTACCTTCAGGAAGCCGGCGATGTTTGCGCCCTTGACCAGGTCGTATTCGCCATAGTACTCTCTGGAAGCATCTGCGCATGCGGCGTGGATGCCGACCATGATGTCGTGGAGCTGATCCAGTACCTGCTCGGCCGTGTAAACGGTCTTGCCAGCGTTCTGGCCCATCTCGATGCAGGATACTGCTACGCCACCGGCGTTTGCAGCCTTGGAAGGTCCGACGACGATGCCGCCGTCCTGCATGATCTTGATAGCTTCGTTGGTGGAGGACATGTTGGAGCCTTCACATACGAACTTGACGCCTCTGTCTACGAAGGACTTGGCATCCTCTTCGACGATCTCGTTCTGAGTCGCGCAGGGGATGTACAGGTCAGCTTCTGCGACCCAGGGCTTCTCGCCGGGATGGAACTCGGCATTGGGGAACTTGTCTGCATAAGGTGCGCAGATGTTCTTGCCGCTTGCTCTCAGCTCGAGCATGCAGTCGAACTTCTCCTGGGTTCCTACGCCGTCGGGATCGTAGATGTATCCGTCGGGACCGGAGATGGTGACTACTGTTGCACCAAGCTCGGAAGCCTTCATGGCTGCGCCCCATGCTACGTTACCGAAGCCGGAGATGGCAACTTTCTTGCCCTTCAGGTCTTCGCCGTGAGCCTTGAGCATTTCCTCTGCGTACCATACGATTCCGTATCCGGTAGCTTCGGCTCTTCCCAGTGCTCCGCCCCATGTGAGGCCCTTGCCTGTGAGGACGCCTTCGAATCTGTTGACGATCCTCTTGTACTGTCCGTACATGTATCCGATCTCTCTGCCGCCTACGCCCAGGTCTCCGGCCGGAACGTCGGTGGAGGGACCGATGTGTCTGTAAAGCTCTGTCATGAATGCCTGGCAGAATCTCATGATCTCAGCGTCGCTCTTGCCGTTGGGATCGAAGTCGGAACCGCCCTTGCCGCCGCCGATGGGGAGGCCTGTGAGGGAGTTCTTGAAGATCTGCTCGAAGCCCAGGAACTTGATGATTCCGGGATATACGTTGGGAGCAAATCTCAGACCGCCTTTGTAGGGGCCGATGGCGCTGTTGAACTCGTATCTGTAGCCCTTATTTACCTGGACTTTGCCGGCATCGTCTACCCATACTACGCGGAAGGTGATGCCTCTTTCAGGCTCGGTCAGTCTCTCCAGAAGAGCTGCTTCCTCGTATTCCGGGTGCTTTTCGACGACCGGTGCCAGTGAAGTCAGAACCTCTTCTACAGTCTGGTGAAATTCTGTTTCGCCAGGGTTCTTTGCTTTGCAAAGCTCAATACATTTTTCTACATAGTTTGACATTTACGATTCTCCTTTTTCTTAACAATAAGTTGTAATGTCTCGAACACATCAAATATAACACTTTGATAATTTTTCGTCAATGACAGAATTGGTCTAAAACAGGGAGAATTTTGCTAAAAACAGCATTGAAAAAAACACGGAAAAAAGCTAATATAGATATAGGTGTGCGGCGAATCAGGACAAGAGCCGTATCACATATCTAGTAGTCGATATGATCGTAAGCACTATCTATAGAATAGAACGGAGATATAATCGTAATGGACAGAAGTGAACAGGCAGTATTCGAAAAATGGATGAGCAGTCCTGCCTTGGACGCCGAGACAAGGGCTGAGCTTGAGGCACTCAAAGGCAACGATAAGGAGATAAAAGAGCGTTTCATAAGCCTTCTTTCCTTTGGAACAGCAGGGCTTCGCGGCATCATGCGCGCCGGTCTCAACGGAATGAACGTATACACGGTCAGGCTTGCCACGCAGGCTCTGGCTGAAGTGATAATCGAGGAGGGCGGTGCTGACAGAGGAGTCACCATTGCCTTTGATTCGAGGAACAACAGCCAGCTCTACGCAAGGGAGTCGGCAAGAGTGCTGGCAGCCAATGGGATCAGAGTAAATATATTCGAATCCTTAAGGCCCACTCCTGAGCTTAGTTTTGCCCTGAGAGAGACCAATTCCATCGCAGGGATAAATATTACGGCGAGCCACAATACGAAGGAATACAACGGATATAAGGCTTACTGGGAGGATGGAGCTCAGATAGCACCTGAATTTGCCAAAAGGATAGCCTCCGTAATGAACAGCATAGACATATTCGCCGAAGTGAAGCTTGCTGACTTCGACAGGTCCTGTGAAAGCGGCCTCATCACCATCCTGGGCGCAGATATGGACGAGAAGTACCTGTCCAGAGTCCTGGAACAGTCGGTGGGCCGGGAATATGTCAGGAAGGCGGCTGATGAGCTTAAGATCATTTACACTCCATTCCATGGAACGGGCCATATACTGGTGCCAGAAGTCCTGAAAAGACTGGGTGTCGATAATCTTATTACGGTAAATGAACAGATGGTGATCGACGGGGATTTCCCCACGGTCAAGTCTCCAAATCCCGAATACAGAGAAGGTTTCGATATTGCAGTTTCAATGGCCGAGAAGGAAAATGTCGATCTGATCATCGGGACTGATCCCGATGGGGACAGATGCGGCATCGTAGTCAGAGACGGGGATGAGTACAGGACTCTCACGGGAAACCAGATCGGCGTTCTCCTGCTGGACTACCTTATCAGGGCCCGCAGGGAACAGGGGACTCTCGCTGGTGACAGCGTTGCCATCAAAAGCATAGTATCCACCACTATGGCCGATCGTATCTGCGACCAGCAAGGTATTGGGATCGAGAACGTCCTTACAGGATTCAAGTACATAGGTGAGAAGATAAAGGAGTTCGAGGAGACGGGAGAACATACCTTCCTCTTCGGATTCGAGGAAAGCAACGGATATCTGACTGGTACCTACGCCAGAGATAAGGATGCAATACTTGCATCCATGCTCATTGCCGAAATGGCCTGCTTCTATCACCTGAAGGGAATGAATCTTGCCGAAGCAATGAACGGCCTCTATGAGACCTACGGACAGTACAGAGAGAAGGTGGCATCCTTCGTCTTCGAAGGTCTTGAAGGCAAGAATAAGATGGCGGGGATAATGGAGGATCTGAGGAAGACTCCCCCGGCATCCATCGGTCCCGATGTCCTCAGGATAAGAGATTATTCAAATGGCATGATAGTCGATCCGGAAGGCAATGAAGTCGGCCGGACCGGCCTTCCCGAAAGCAACATCCTGTTCTATGAGCTGGATGAGGACTGTACAGCCATAATAAGGCCATCCGGAACTGAACCCAAGATCAAGTTTTATATCATGGCTAGGGGAGAAACTGCCCGGGAAGCCGAAAGCAGGCTGGCCATGATCGAAGAGGCGGGAAAACAGCTGCTCAGCTGATAAGAGATACAGAAACAGACAGGAGGAAGTATCCATGACTGAAGAGACCAGGACCATGGACATGGATACAAAGAATCAGCAGTTCGATCTGGACCTTGGCAAGGTGATCGCTTTTCTCGATGAGAGTGCATACTTCAAGGCCAGAGACATACTGCTGGATTATAACGCAGTGGATATAGCCGATATGCTGGAAGACATATTGGACGATCTTGGCGTGGAGAAAGTGGTCATAATCTTCAGACTCCTGCCGAAGGATGTGTCGGTGGATGTGTTTTCCTATCTGGATGGAGACGATCAGGTTGAGATCGTACACGCCATCACCGACCGTGAGATCAGCTACATCATGAAGGAACTGGACTTCGACGATAAGATCGACGTCCTCGAGGAACTTCCGGCAAATATAGTTGATAAGATCCTGGAGAAGACCCCCAGGGAGGAACGAAAGCTCATAAACGAGTTCCTCAACTATCCCGAGGACAGCGCCGGATCCCTCATGACCCCCGAATACATCAGTCTTCAGGACACCATGACCGTTGGCGAGGCCATGGCCCACATCAAGAAGGAGGGCATGGATTCGGAAACGGTGTATACCTGCTATGTGAAACACGGCGGTCGTAAGCTTGAAGGTGTCGTATCCCTGAGAGCTCTCGTCATAGCCGACGACAATTCTCCTGTCTCCGAACTCATGGAGACAGACTACGTATACCTGAACGTAAGCGACGATCAGGAGGAGGTAGCCGAAGCCTTCAAAAAGTACGGCTTCCTTGCCATCCCGGTCGTAGACAACGAACACAGACTGGTCGGCATCATCACCTTCGATGATATCATGGAGATCATAGAAGAAGAGACCACAGAGGATATCGAGCGTATGGGCGGCGTCATGGGCGAGTCCGACAAGGATTATCTGGATATGGGTGTCATGAGACATGTGAAGAACAGGCTCCCATGGCTCCTGTTCATGACCGTAACACTGATGATCACAGGTACGCTTATAAGCCAGTTCGAAGAGGTGCTCTCACAGGTGATAATCCTGGTTGCTTACCTGCCGCTGCTGATGGGAACAGGAGGCAACACAGGCACACAGGCAGCAACTCTTATCATCCGTGGACTCTCTGTCGACGAGATAGACATTGGGGATGCTCTGAAGATCATCTGGAAAGAATTTCGGGTAAGCATAGTTCTGGGCGTCGTGCTTAGTGCATTCAACTTCATGAAGATAGTTCTGGTAGATCAACAGACACCGCTGATCGGGCTGACAGTAGCCATAGCCATGATAATAGTGGTCATCTTCGCAAAACTCCTTGGAGGCATGCTCCCCATTGGAGCCAAGAAGATCGGTGTCGACCCGGCGCTGATGGCGACCCCGATGATCTCGTCCATCACTGACATGGTCTCATCGGTGATCTATCTGCTGACCGCATCCATAGTACTCGGAGTCACATTGTGATCGGAGGTAATGAAAACTTGGATATCAGAGAAACTACAATCGAAGAGCTTCAGGAAATGATGTCACCCAGGACTGATGACTCCCACAAGGGGAACTTCGGTCACGTCCTTCTCATCTGCGGATCCGAGGGAATGTGCGGGGCGGCATCTCTTTGTGCAAAGGCAACTCTCCGCTCAGGCGCAGGCCTTGTGAGTGTGGCCATACCAAGGGAGCTTTTTCCCATAGTCCAGACAACCCTGCCCGAGGCCATGTGCGTTGATCGCAACAGTCTCTTTTCCACAGATAAGGCTGGAATGTCCCTCGATAACTACGACGCTGTTGCCATAGGCTGCGGCATGGGTGCAACGGAGGAGACCTACAGACTGGTTGAACACGTGCTGCTGGGCTACAGGGGACCTGTAGTCATAGATGCGGACGGGATCAATGCCCTCTGTGAATACGGCAAGGTGCCCACAGGTTCATCCTACATGGATTCTGAGCCTCTCGACGAGATCGGTGTTCCGAGAAAAAGGACCAGCATCATTCCCGACATAGTCAAAAAACGCAAGAGCCCTGTGATACTCACACCTCATCCCGGTGAGGCCGCAAGGCTTTTTGACTGCTTGGAGTGTGGCAGATTCAATGAACAGAGCAGGGAGGAGAGCGCACGGATCCTGGCGGAAGAAACGGGTGCCGTCATAGTCCTGAAAGGACACGAAAGCCTTATAGCTGCCGCTAACGCAAACTCATACGGAGCATCACCTGCTATGGGCGAAGCAGACATATATGTAAACAGAACGGGCAACCCGGGCATGGCTACAGGCGGAAGCGGAGATGTGCTCACCGGGATCATCGCAGCCATGCTGGCAGCGGGAACTGCCCAGACCGAGCATGGACAGGCTGCCATGAATCCAATAAGCAGCATCAGAGCCGCAGTATATATCCACGGCCTGGCCGGAGATAAGGCTTCAGAGGAAAAAGGCGAAACGGGAATGATAGCGGGAGACATTGTCGAGAACATCCCGGGAGCATTTTCGGACATCATAGGACGCTAGATCCGACAACAGTTATAACTGTCGGGAATATCCGACCATTAGATCCAAGGAGTGACCATTGAACATCAGAGAACTTGAAGAAAAGGCGTTGGAAGTGAGGAGACTTATCATCAGGTCCCTCAATGCTGCAGGATCAGGACATCCGGGAGGGTCCCTGTCATCAGCCGATATAGTTACAGCTCTCTATTTTGAGGAGATGAATATCGATCCGAAGGATCCCAGGATGAAGGGCAGGGACAGGTTCATATTCTCAAAGGGACATGCAGGACCGGCACAGTATGCAGCCCTTGCCGTGAGAGGATTCTATCCCGAGGAAGATCTGATGAGCCTGAGAAAGCTCGGGTCTGATTTCCAGGGCCATCCCAATATGGATCTGGTGCCGGGAGTCGAGATGTCCACAGGATCTCTGGGCCAGGGGTTTTCAGTTGCCTGTGGAATGGCCCAGGCAGCCAGACTCGATGGGGAGGACTACAGAGTCTATACGATCCTCGGCGATGGAGAGCTCCAGGAGGGGCTTGTCTGGGAGGCAGCCATGTCCGCAAGCCACTACGGTCTGGACAATCTACTGGCCATAGTCGACCACAACGGTCTTCAGATCGACGGCAAAAACGACGACGTCATGACTGTGACCCCTATAGGTGAGAAGTTCGCTGCCTTTGGTTGGAACGTGATTGGTATAGACGGTCACGACTATGAACAGATACTGGATGCTTTCGCAAAGGCAAGGGAATGCAAAGGCAAGCCTACAGTGATCGTAGCAGAAACTATAAAAGGCAAGGGAGTATCCTTCATGGAAGGCCAGGCCGGATGGCATGGCAAGGCTCCAAACGACGAAGAGACCGCTATAGCGCTTGAAGATCTGAAGGGAGTTGACTGATATGGCTGACAAGATCGCAACGAGACAGGCCTACGGAGAGGTTCTCGTAGAACTTGGAAAAGAATATGAAGAACTTGTGGTCATGGACGCCGATCTTTCCGGATCCACCAAGACCTCCATGTTCGCAAAGGAATTCCCGGACAGATTCCTAAACATGGGAATAGCGGAGCAGAATCTCTATGCTCAAGCTGCCGGCCTGGCCCTCTCGGGCAAGAAGGTATGTGCAAGCACCTTCGCTATGTTCGCTACGGGCAGAGCCTATGAGATAGTGAGAAACTCCATAGGATATACACAAGCCAATGTTAAGATATGTGCGACTCATGCCGGGATAACCGTCGGTGAGGACGGTGCAAGCCACCAGACCTTCGAGGATATTTCCCTGATGAGGAACATCCCGGGCATGACTGTGATAAGCCCGTCGGATGCTGTTGCAGCGAAAAAACTGATCAGGCAGGCTGTGGAAATGGACGGACCCTGCTACCTTCGTCTCGGCAGAGCAGCGGTCCCTGTTTTCTACGATGAGTCTGCTGATATAACCCTGGGAAAAGGCAATCTTGTCAGAGACGGAAAGGACCTGACCATCATTGCCACCGGCATCATGGTCAGTGCAGCTGTCGAAGCTGCAGATAAGCTTATGGCAGACGGCATCGATGCCAAGATAATCGACATCCATACGATCAAGCCCATCGATGAGGATATCATCATCAAAGCGGCAAAAGAGACGGGAAAGATCGTGACTGCGGAGGAACATTCCATCATCGGCGGCCTGGGAGATGCAGTGGCCCAGGTGGTGGTAAGGAACCATCCTGTACCCATGGCCATGATCGGACAGAAGGACGTTTACGGAGAGTCGGGCAAACCCGATGAACTCCTGAAGAAATACGGCATGACAGCCGATGATATCGTTAATGCAGCGAAAGGATTATAAATGATCGAATTCAACGGAGTAAGCAAGTATTACAAGTCGAATGTAGGACTGGATAACGTGACCGTTCACATAAACAAGGGAGATTTCGTATTCCTTGTTGGACCAAGCGGCGCCGGCAAATCCACCTTCGTTAAACTCATCCTCAAGGAGATAGATGCCGATAAGGGGACCATAAAGGTCCGCGGCGAGGATGTTACCAGGATGAAGAAGAGCAAGGTCCCCATGCTCAGGAGGAATATAGGCATAGTGTTCCAGGACTTCAGGCTTCTTCCCAAGAAGACTGTCTACGAAAACGTTGCTTTTGCAATGGAGATAATCCACCAGCCGAGAAAACTTATCAAGAAGAACGTTCCTCAGGTCCTGAGCATGATGGGCATATCCGAATATGCAAACAAGTATCCGGATGAGCTTTCTGCCGGAGAACAGCAGAGGGTAGCTATAGCGAGAGCTATCGTAAACAGGCCAAGGATACTCATTGCAGATGAGCCTACGGGAAACCTGGACCCTGATACTGCATGGGAGATAATGCAGCTTCTCAACACTATCAACATGAAGGGCACCACCATACTGATGGTAACTCATGCCAAGGATATCGTTGATAAGATGGAGAAGAGGGTCATAGCCATCGAAAACGGTCGTATCGTCCGTGACGAGTTCGGTATGTACGGATATATGCAGGCCCTTCAGGGTACGGAGACTACCTTCGATACAGTCGAAGTGGAGACCCGTAAACTCTTCAAGACCAGATTCAGGAGAGGAGGGCACAGATAGTGAGATTTTTCTACACTCTCAAACAGGCCTTCGTCCAGTTCGGTCGAAATCTTAATCTTGGAATAGTTTCCATATTCGCCATTACGGCCATGCTGCTCATACTCAGCATATTTTTCATAACCGTGGTCAACGTCAATATGGCTACGGAGACCATCAAGGGAGATTACGACTCCATACAGATATATCTTGCAGATGAGACTACTTCAGATGATGCGGCCATGGTCATCGCAGATCTTAAGGCTCAGGATGGTGTCGAGGATGCTTATTATGAGTCCAAGGAAGACGCTATGAAGAAGTTCAAGAAGCGCTGGGGAGAGAATGGATACCTTCTGGATAATCTTCAGAACAATCCGCTGCCCAACTCGATCATCATCAAGATAGGAGATCTTGAAAAGGCCGATGCAATAGCAGAAAAAGCTGCGACCTACGGAGGTGTAGAGGATATCAAATATTACAAGGAAACGGTGGACAAACTGCTGAAGGTGACAAACTTCATCAAGATGTCAGCGATGATAGTCATGGCCTTCCTCATCATAGTATCCATCGTCGTTGTATCCAATACCATCAAACTGACGGTGTTCAACAGAGCTGAGGAGATCAGCATAATGAAATACGTTGGGGCCACCAACTGGTTCATCAGAGGACCATTCCTGGTAGAAGGCATAATCATCGGCCTCATTTCGGCGGCCATCGCTCTGGGATGCGCTTCCCTGATCTATCATCAGATCGTCGAAGTGTTCGGAGATCAGGTCAACGCCATGCTTTCCATGAGGCTGGTTTCCGAGGAATACCTTGTCCATAATCTGGCCTGGATATTCCTGGCCCTTGGCGTAAGCATAGGAGCTATAGGAAGTATCATATCCATGAGAAGATTCCTCAGGGCATAGGAGATTCAGATGACGAAGATCAATGATACAAAATCCAATAAGAGGATCGTCTTCACAGCGGGATTGCTGATGGCTCTTTTCGTTGCCTTTGTACCCCTGGTCGGCTCGGATGCCAATGTGGCTTACGGTACAGAACTTGATGAACTGAACAATGAGATCAAGGACAAACAGAAAGAACTGGACAAGGGCAAGGAAGAGGAAGAGAACCTTATAAAGGCGATCACCGAACTTGAGGAACAGATCGATCAGCTTCAGATAGAGATCGACAACGGCGAGGAAGAACTGGCACAGCTCGAAAAGGATCTTGAAGAAGCTCAGAAGAAGGTGGAAGAACAGAATAAAGCCCTGAGTACGAGACTACGCAACATGTACAAGAACGGATCTGTGGGATTCATGGACGTGCTCCTGAATTCAGGTTCCTTCTCGGACTTTCTGACCAATTACGATATGGTCCAGAGGGTGTATAAGAACGACGAAGAAGTGCTGGCCCAGATGCAGGAAGCCCATGACGCCATAGAGAGACAGAAATCTGAAGTGGAGGTCCTTCAGGCTCAGCTCGAGGATGCCAGAGACACGGCTGCACAGGAAGTTGCAGTGGTTGCCGAAGAAAAGGATAAGATAGCCAAATCCAACAAGAAGACGGCGGAAATGATCGACGATCTTCAGGACGAGATGGAAGCTGTCCAGGCAGAGATGATGAGGAAGCAGGAAACCGGTGAGATGAGTTCCAGTAAAACTTCCAAGTATACGGGAGGACAGTTCCTCTGGCCTACACCGGGAAACAATACAATAACATCTCCCTACGGATGGAGAATCTGTCCCTTCCACGGACGTGAATTCCACGCAGCCATCGACATAGGCGCTCCTTCAGGAGCTGACATCGTAGCTTCGGCCGGAGGTACTGTAGTACATTCGGGATGGAACGGTGGTTTCGGCAAGTCGGTAATGATCGACCACGGAGGCGGTCTGGTAACTCAGTACAACCACTGTTCCTCGACCCTCGTTTCCGTAGGACAGAAGGTCAAAAAAGGTCAGGTGGTCGCAAAGGTGGGGTCCACCGGTTATTCTACCGGCCCACATCTTGACTACAGGGTCTATAAGAACGGTGATGTTGTCGATCCGAGAGGATATCTGCAATGAGAGATCCCAGACAGATAGTCGAGGCCATCCTTGCAGGACGCGGGATGACCGATGCTGAGGAAATCGCTGAATATTTTTCCGACTCACCAAGGAAGACATACGATCCCTTCGATCTCATGAACATGAGGGAAGGGGTCGATCTTATACTGGATACAGTCAGAGAAGGGGGAAGGATATGCATCTACGGAGACTACGATGCCGATGGCGTCACATCCATCTGTATCCTTCATCAGGGTCTTTCACATATTACCGATAACCTGACATGGTATATACCTTCGAGATTCTCCGAGGGCTATGGTGTCAACATGGCGGCTGTAGAAAAGCTGGCTTCAGATGGTGTCGATCTGATCATTACAGTGGACTGTGGCATAACATCCGTCGAAGAAGTGGAAAAGGCAAAGGAACTGGGCATGAAGGTCCTGATCACTGATCATCACAAGCCTGGAGAAGCCATACCCGACTGTCTTGTCATAGATCCCAAGCAGGACGGGGAGAAATATCCCAACGATAACCTTGCCGGATGCGGCGTTGCCTTCAAAATTCTTCAGGGGATACAGCGAGCCGCCGATCTTCCGAAAACCGTGGTCAACGATGCTCTCGATCTTGTTGGAATGGGCACGGTAGGAGATATCGTATCTCTTACCGACGAGAACAGGACCATAGTCAAATACGGACTGCGAAAACTCAACGAAGGCCTTCGTCCATCTATAGTCGCACTCAGCAAAGCAATATCCCTGGATGAGATCACATCGGAGAACATATCCTTCGGTCTGGTGCCTCATATCAATGCAGCAGGACGAATGGGGGATGCTGGAGATGCGGTAAAACTGTTCCTCAGCGAGGACCCCAAGGTGATCGATGCTCAGGTGGACAAACTGATCGCATGCAACTCCGAGAGAAGGCGGGTCCAGGATCAGGCATACGAGAAAGCTCTTTCCCTGGTGACAGGTGAGGAAGATATCATTTTCCTGAAGGTCGACGGAGTCCACGAGGGCATCGCCGGCATTGCGGCCGGTAAGCTGAAGGAGACTTTCAACAGGCCTGTGATACTGACTACTCCCACTGGAGAGGGGATCCTGAAGGGGACAGGAAGAAGCATAGACGGCCTGGACATACACGGGCTGCTTCAGGCACACGGTGATGTCTTCCTGAAATTCGGAGGTCATAAGAAGGCCTGCGGGTTTTCCATGAGGGAGGAGGACTTTGAAGGACTCAAAACTGCAGTGGAGGAGGATGTAAAGGCCATATATGCCAGGGATCCATCCATCATAGAGGGCAGACTGGAATTTGAAATGGATATCCTTCCCTCGGAGATCAACATCGACCTTGCCGACGAGCTCGGGAAGATGGAGCCCTTTGGTGAAGGTAACAGAGCTCCTGTATTCCTTATGAAGGATGTAAGGATCACATACCACAGATATATGGGAGGAGAGAGTCAGCACGTCAGATTCACTGCCGTCAGAGATGATGCAGGAGTACAGTGCGTCCTATTCAGGAGGGCGGCTGAATTCGCATCCCTTATCGAAGGCGGTGAGCCTCTGGATATGACCGGGACCATAAGGAGCCAGATCTGGAATGGAGAGAAGAGAGTACAGTTCATAGTTGAGGAGATCAGAAGTGGAAGATAACAGAGTGTTTGAACAAAAGAAGACAAAAAGAGGAGTTCCTGTATTCGTATTCATCATATGCCTTTTTCTGGCTCTGATGATCGGTGGAATCATTTCCTTTGTGACTGCCTCGACGGTGTACCAGCACAGGCTCGTTGGCGGCACCGACACCACAGGAGGACAGATCGATCAGAAAAAGCTGGACAGTATAAAAGCACAGATCGATAAGTATTTTATCTGGGATTACAAGGATTCTGACCTCACAGAAGGAGCCTACAAAGGCTATGTACAGGGCCTTGGAGATCAATACTCCAACTATATGACTAAGGAGGAGTACAAGGAAGACCTGGAGAGCTACAGCGGAGAGTATTCGGGCATAGGAATAACCTTCAACGAAAACGATAACGGCTATTTCGAGGTAGCTGATGTGGTCGAAGGATCTCCGGCCGAAGAAGCCGGCATCGTCAAGGGTGACTTCATACTTACCGTTGACGGTCAGAAATACGACACTACAGATGAGACTGCCAAACACATAAGAGGCGAAGAAGGTACCAAGGTCAACATCGAATACATGCACGAGGGCAAGAGCAAGAAGGTGGATATCACCCGCAAGTCCATCCATCAGGAAACCGTCAAATGGGAGATCCTGGACGGTGACATCGGATATATCCGGATTGGAAGTTTCCTGGAGACAACTGGAGACGACTTCAAAAAGGCTCTGGATGAGGTCGAAAAGAAGGGCGCCAGGTCACTGATACTGGATCTTAGAGACAATGGGGGCGGACTTGTCGATGAATGCGTACAGGTAGCTGATGAATTTCTCGATAAGGGAGTAGTAGTCTACTGTGAAGACAAGAATGGCAAGACGGAGACCTACGATGCCGAGGATGGCAAGACCAAACTTCCCACTGTTGTTCTCATCAACGAAAACAGCGCCAGCGCATCGGAGATTCTCTCCTATGCAATGAAGGACAACGGATACAAGATCATCGGCGAGAACTCCTATGGCAAGGGAGTCATCCAGGTGACCCTGCCACAAAGTGACGGTTCCGCTCTTGAACTCACCATCATGGAATACCTTTCTCCCGATAAACACAAGGTGCACGGCAAGGGTGTCAAACCCGATGTTGAAGTGGAAGATGACCCGGATACGGAGGAAGATGAGCAGCTGGAGAAGGCAAAGGATGCAGTGGAGAAGTTATAAAGGAATTTGACTTTAATGCATAAAAGTGGTATCTTAACACTGTGTGCGGAGTAAACAGTGAGGAGGATACCAAATGGCATACGAATCCAAATTCAAGAGAGACGATATAGACGAGCTTTTCAAAGCTGTTCTTCTGCTGGAGGATGAAGAGGATTGCTACAGATTCTTCGAGGACATCTGTACTATAAACGAGATCCACGCCATCGCCCAGAGACTTCAGGTAGCCAAGTTGCTTTCGGAAAACAAGACCTACAATGAGATCGAGAGCCTGACCAAGGCTTCTACGGCAACCATAAGCAGGATCAACAAGTGCCTTGTATATGGTGCCGACGGATATCAGAGAGTCCTGGCGCGCATGAAGGAGTCGGAATAACTTTTTCGAATATCAGAGAGGCGGTGCATGGTGCTCCGCCTTTTTATATATGATCAGGAAGATTCTATATGATCAGGCTCTATCTTTTGGAAGGATATAAGGATCTGTATCCCCGTCTCAGTGCAGGCCGGCTTACGGACAGGATCCTCACGGATATCCTTGAAGGCGAAGGTGTCAGTGCACCTGTGATACACAGAACGGAGAACGGGAAACCCTATGTGGATGAAGAGGGCGTGTTTTTCTCTGTATCCCACAGCGGGAGCATTTTTGCATGTGCTCTGAGCAGCTTCGATATAGGACTTGATATCCAGGACAGGGAACCCAGATCTCCGGAAAAGATCTCAGAGAGATACTTTACACAGGAAGAGAGAAAACATCCCTTCAGGCGCATATGGACGAGAAAAGAGGCGCTCATCAAATACATGGGGGTTACTCTCAAGGATGTCATAGCTTCCGAGACTGTCCTTGACAGAGAGGATGTCCGGTTCATAGACCTGGAAATGGAAGATGACATCGTTGGTTGCCTTTGTATCCCTGCAGGAGAAAATGGAGATGTGGAAATAATATGTCTGCATCCGGGAGATGAATGACATGGATCCAATGGAGAGAGCCGTAAGATATCTGAACGCCCGAATGTCTACCTGTCATCAGATGAAGATGTATCTCAGGCGAAAGGGCTATGAAGACGAAGAGATAGAACCTGTGATAGAAGAACTTGTGAACTACGGGTATCTTGATGATCTCAAATACTCAAGGCTCTTTATGGAGGCAGGATTCGAAAAGGGCCGGGGCATGGATCGCATCAGAAGAGAACTCATACAGAAGGGCGTGGACCGGGATATAATAAAAGAAGCAGAAGAAGATGTGGAAAAACCCGATGAGTTCACTGTGGCGATGGAAATAGCCAGGGGGATCATCGAAAACAGAGACGTTGATGATCTGGAACGGGAGGAGAAGGAAAAGCTTAAGGCAAAGGTGGCCAGAAGGCTTGCGGGTCGAGGTTACACCAGCGATGTGATTTACAGAGTTATAGGTAAACTGATATAGGAGGACGAATTGGATTACAGAGAGGAGATCATCTCCGCCATAAATAAATTTTATATAGACAGTATAGAGGAGTTTCGCGAAGCGGAGGCCCGGATAAGCGTGGACTCCAAATTCCGAAGGATATTCCAGAAAAAAGATTACGGCAGCAACATAAGACTGCTCAAGAGCTGTAAAAACAGCGCAAACAGGATATCCATCCCTCGGGACATCCCTGAAGATGATCTGGACAGCCAGAGGATAACGGACCGGCTCAGAGAGTGTATAAGGACTTTCGTAAGGTTATGTGACTCATATATCGCCATGCAGTCGGCTCTGGAGAGAAAGTCAAAGGGAGAGAAGGTGTCCTATCAGGATTACAATGAAATGTACAGGCAGACAAGGGAAAGGCATGCTCAGATCAACGAGAACCTAAAGGAACTTGATATCCTCTATGCTGATTACACAGAAGAGGGATATGCGTCCGATGAGGGTTACCTCACCTACGATATGATCGTCGGAAAGGACGGCAGGAAATGAGCATCCACGCTATAGCAGACACTCATCTTGCCTTTTTCCCCGGAAGCGACAAACCCATGGATGTCTTCGGAAGCAGGTGGAATGATCACGAGAACCGGCTCAAGGAGAACTGGGTGCGTCAGGTGGCACCAGAGGATACTGTGGTTATCGCAGGAGATATCTCCTGGGGGATCAAACTCCAGGAGGCAAAGTACGATCTTGACTGGATCCACACCCTTCCCGGAAGGAAGGTGCTCATCAAAGGCAATCACGACCTTTGGTGGAACGGGATCAGGAGGCTCAACAGCCTCTACGATGACATACGATTCCTTCAATACGATTGTGTTATGGTCGGAAGCATATGCATCTGCGGAAGTCGTGGATGGCTGACCCCTGACAATGATGACTTCGGAGCAGAGGACGAATCCATATACAGAAGGGAGATACTCAGGCTTGAGATGTCCCTTGAGGCCGGGAAAAAAGCCATGATGGATGCTGAGGATCCAGTAATGATCGGGTTCATGCATTATCCACCAGTAATAGATATGAGGATAGGATCGGGCTTTCATGACCTGTTCAGAAAATACGGGGTGAAAGATGTCTACTACGGACATATACACGGAGAAGACTCATTCAAAACAGCCATACAGGGTGATGTGGATGGTGTAAGATATCATCTCATATCCCTGGATTATCTCGATTGCAGGCCTTTGATCATAAGTGAATAACCACAGGAACGGGAGTAAACATGGAAACAGTAGATATCATAGTCAGGAAGAAAAACGGGCAAAAACTTACACATGATGAGATCAGATATATGGTCGATGGATACACGGATGGGACCATACCCGATTACCAGATGTCATCTTTTTTGATGGCCGTATGTTTAAGGGGACTTGATGAAGAAGAAACTGTAGATTTGACGATGATAATGAAGGAGTCGGGGGATGTTGCAGACCTTTCTGCCATATCCGGGATGAAGATCGACAAACACAGTACCGGCGGTGTAGGAGACAAGACGACTCTCATACTATCTCCCATCGCAGCTGCCTGCGGAGTTCCCGTAGCCAAGATGAGCGGAAGAGGTCTTGGCTTCACAGGCGGCACTATCGATAAACTGGAGTCCATACCGGGATTCTCGACTACGGTGGAGGAAAAAGAATTCTACAGACTTGTAAACGACAATGGGATAGCAGTCATAGGACAGACGGCACACATAGCCCCCGCAGACAAGAAGATATACGCACTCAGAGATGTTACGGGAACTGTAGATAATATAAGCCTGATCACATCCAGCATAATGAGCAAGAAACTTGCTTCGGGAGCCGACGGGATTCTTCTCGATGTCAAATGCGGGAAAGGTGCCTTTATGAACAATGAGGAGGACGCCATGCTGCTGGCGGAGAGCATGGTCAGGATCGGCCGCTCCGACGGTAAGATCATGCGTGCTATTATCTCCGACATGGATCAGCCTCTTGGCAGGGCTGTAGGCAATTCACTGGAAGTAAGAGAGGCCATAGATGTACTTAAGGGAGACATGAGTGAAGACATAGCCCATATATCCATAGAACTTGCAGGGCATATGATAAATATGGCAGGTATCGCCTCCACACCACAGGAGGGAGTTGAAATGGCAAAAAGAGCCGTCGAAGACGGCTCGGCACTCGACAAATTCAAAACTTTCATCTCAGGTCAGGGAGGAGATGAGAAGGTGGTTGAGGATCAGGATCTTATGCCTGTAAGCTCATGTGAGCATCAGATCACAGCGGACAGAGAGGGTTTCGTAACTTCCGTCGATGCCATGCTCATAGGGGAAGCATCTTCTCTTACGGGCGCAGGACGTAGGAAAAAGGAAGATGCTATCGATCATGGCGCAGGCATTTATCTTGAACATAAGACAGGTGACAGGGTCAAAAAAGGAGATGTCCTGTGCAGGCTCTATTCATCGGATGAAGCTCTTCTTGGACCTGCCGCTTCCACAGCAACACGTGCATATGAAATAGGAGACTCATATGTAGAGCCTCCACGTCTCATAAAAAGCATAGTGGAATAATACCCTGATTATTTCAGGTTTTCCGGATTCAAAAGCTTCAGACTGTCAGGAACGAACATCCCGTCTTTTCGTATGAGGACATCGTCGAACCATATCTCGCCGCCGCCATATTCGGGACGCTGTATCATCACAAGATCCCAGTGTATGGCGGATTTGTTTCCGTTGGGAGCATCTTCATAGCACATACCGGGAGTCAGATGGAAACTTCCTGCGATCTTTTCATCGAAAAGAGTGTCCTTCATGGGCTCGAGGATATAGGGGTTGACTCCTATGGCGAATTCGCCGAAGTAACGGGCGCCTTCATCTGTATCAAGAAGTTCGTTTATACGCTTGTCATCGTTTGAAGTTGCCTTTGTGATACGGCCATCCTTGATCTCAAATACTATGTTCTCATAAGTAAAGCCCTGCTCTTCGGAAGGAGTGTTGTAGGAGATGATGCCGTTCATGGAATCCTTCACCGGTGCCGAATAGACTTCGCCGTCAGGGATGTTTCGTTCACCGTCACACTTGATGGCTCCCACGCCCTTGATGGAGAATGTGAGATCCGTTCCGGGGCCCTTGATATGTACCTTGTCGGTCCTGTTCATGAGATCCACGAGAGGATCCATCGCCTTGCTCATTTTACCGTAATCCAGAGTGCAGACATCGAAGTAGAAGTCTTCGAATTTTTCAAGACTGGTGTTGGCAAGCTGTGCCATGGAGTGGTTGGGATATCGCAGGACCACCCAGTTTGTGTGATTTACCCTGTAATCGATGGTGGGACGGGTGATCTTGCTGTACATGTTCATCTTCTCCGAGGGTACATCGGAAAGCTCCGCTGTGTTATTTCCTGCGCGGATGGCGATATAGGCCTGCATGCCCTTCATCTGTGCAAGGCTGCACTCGTTCTGGAATTCGATCTGTTCTTCGTCGCAGCCGAGCATTATTTCCCTGGAGATCTCAGAGTCTCTGATCTCAGCATAGGGTTTTCCTCCTGCTGCGTAGACATCTTTGATAAGCCTGCGGGCGAGATTTTTACAGCATTCTCCTTCGTAGCTGATAAGTACTTTATCGCCGGGTTTCACCTTGCATGAGTAATTTACAAGCAGATTTGAAAGTTTTTCTATTCTGGGGTCCATGATTCCTCCTGATAATGAAAAGGCAACTGAATATAAGTATCGATCGCCTTTGAAGAGATATATCGTCGTGATGATTATAACAAGCCTTACTTGTAAAATACAAGCGGGAGGGTTAAAATCACAATGAAGTCAAAGTCGTCTGATATCCGTTGTGGATGATCGATATCTGGAGGAAGAGATCATGGCAGACAGGATCGAGTATGTTCTGGCAGATCCCGAGGGAAACAAGACCATTCTCGTACTCACGCCCGTTGAAAGAGACATGTACCGGGAGGTCACAGGAAGGCTCCTGGATGAATGTCCTGAAGCTGAACAGCTGGGATTTGTGAAGGACCCTGTTGAATATGAGGGCAAAATGATCCCGCACATGGAGATGAGCGGTCTTGAATTCTGCGGAAATGCAAGCCGTGCATTTGCCTATTATGAAGCTCTTGTCCACGAACCACCTCTTCATGAGATAACAGTCAAAGTAAGCGGATCCGATAAGCCGCTCAAGGCATGGGCAGATGCAAAGGAATGCAGATCGAAGATCGAGATGCCGGTTCCCCTGGGGATGAAGCAGCTTGTCGTGCCGGACGTCAATGGCGGCGAGATAAGGGGAAATCTTGTTGAGATGGAGGGGATAGCCCATCTCGTCCTCATAGATGTGGAGCCCGATGAGAAGACCTTCCATATGCTAAAGGATCACGTCTATGAAAATGTCGAAGACTATCCTGCCTTCGGCGTTATGTTCATCGACGTAGCCTCCGATAAAATGACGCCCGTGGTCTATGTCAGAGATGTGGATACTGTCTATTTCGAAGGCAGCTGCGCATCGGGGACTGTCGCATGTGCATATTCCATGACAGCTACCTGCTGCGTTCCCGTAAGGACCCATGTTTTCCGCCAGCCTGCGGGCACTCTTGAAGTGGAGGTCCATGTAGCCGGTGGTCAGGTGAGCAGGATGATACTCGATGGAGGCATCAGCATATCTGAGAAGATGATCTCCGAGAAATAAGGTTAAAAAAAGATGGCAGAACTTACAAAAGAAGCGATGGCAAATGCCGTTATGGACATCCTTGAAGTCAAAGGTCCTGACAGGATCACTATAAAAGAGATAACGGATCGTTGTGGACTCACAAGAAATACGTTCTATTACCACTTTCACGATATACACGAACTTCTCAGATGGGTACTGTCCAGTCAGGCCGAGAAGATAATGGAAAAATACATCAAGGAAGAGGACTGGAGGGGAGGACTTGAAGAAGCCCTGTCCTTTCTTTACGATCATAAAAAAATGATAAAACATATATACGGATCCATCAGTTACGATGCGCTCATTGCCTTTGTAAACGATGCTTTATACGGCCACGCTAAAGCTGTTGTTGCGCTGGAGGCGAAGAATCTGGGGTTAGAAAGTACAAAGGCAATAGAACTTGCTGCTGACTTCTATACGAATGCAATGGTGGGGGCGGTCATAACATGGATCAGGGAAGATATGCCTCAGACGCCAAAAAAAGTATCGAAGACATATAACGAAATGTTCAAGGGGACTATAGAGTCGGCTTTGATCAGCGCCCAGAGGGCTGTACCTGCCCGATAATGTTTGTACAGATTTATACAGATGCACAAATTTTGTGCATCTGTTTTCTTTTGACTATGGAAGTCAACCGATCCCGGTTTTACAATTCTGGTGTGAAAGGAATCAAAAGTGCTTAGTTTTGCAGGAAAAGTAGTAAAACACAGAAAACTGATAGTTATCATATCCTTATTGCTTCTTATCCCTTCAGCCTTTGGCTTTATAGGGACCAGGATCAATTATGATGTTCTCACTTATCTTCCGGAGAGCATCGATACCATTAAGGGGCAGAACATCCTTTTAGATGAATTCGGCAAAGGTGGATTTGCCATGGTAATGGTCGATGGTATGGAGAAGAAGGAAGTTTCTGTATTCAAGTCCAAAATAGAAAAAGTCGATCATGTGGATACGGTCATCTGGTACGATACGGTCCTGGATCTTTCTGTTCCCGAGGAGATGATCCCGGAAGATATATACGACAGATTCAACAGCGGAGATTCCACGCTTATGGCGGTCTTTTTCGATAAACCCACTTCCGACGATGAAACTCTGGATGCAATAAAAGAAATAAGGCAAATAGGCGGAAAGCAGTGCTTCATAAGCGGTATGAGCTGTTTTGTCGAGGATCTGAAGGAACTTATAGAAACCGAGGAACCTGTCTATGTTGCTGTAGCCGTTATCCTTGCCATGATAGTGCTGGGAATATTCATGAATTCATTTGCGCTGCCGCTTTTGTTTATAGGCGGAATAGGAATGGCCATAATCTTCAATATGGGTTCAAATATATTCATGGGTGAGATCTCATTCATAACTCAGGCTATCGCTGCAGTTCTGCAGCTTGCGGTTACCACAGACTACTCGATCTTCCTCTGGCACAGTTATGAGGAACACAGGAATGAAATGGGGATGGCAAGGGATGAGGCTATGGCAAATGCAATAGCCAGGACTCTGGTCTCCATATCCAGCAGTTCACTTACGACCATAGCTGGATTCATTGCCCTTTGCTTCATGACTTTTGAACTTGGAATGGACATGGGGATCGTCCTGGCGAAGGGTGTTCTGATAGGTGTCATATCAAGTGTCACGATCCTTCCTTCCCTGCTTCTTGTCTGTGAGAAGTTCATCGATAAGCTTCGCCATCGGCCGGTCGTTCCGAAATTCGATAAACTCTCGGCTGCTATCGTAAAACGTCCATTGATCTTTGCGGCGATATTTCTTATCCTGCTAGGACCTGCTTTTTACGGATACAGGCACACGGATGTCTATTACAAACTTGACGAAAGCATCCCCCAGGATCTGCCTTTTGCTGTGGCCAATGAGAAACTGGCCGATGATTTCAATATGAGCTGTACCCACATGCTTCTCATCGATATGGATACGCCCCAGAAGGATGTACGAAAAATGATGAAGGAGATAGATGATGTAGAAGGAGTGGGCTATACTTTGAGCCTTGAAGGCACTCTGGGACCCACATTCCCAGCAATGATGGTGCCGGATAAGCTTGAGGGGGAACTTGCAAGCGACAATTATCAGCTGGCCATCATCAATTCGGAATATGCCGTTGCAAGCGATGAAGTCAACAGGCAGGTATCTCAGATAACATCCATCGTAAAAAAATATGACGAAGGTGGATTGTTGATAGGTGAAGCACCGTGCACCAAGGATCTGATAACCATCACAGACAGGGATTTCAAGGTAGTGACGGGCATCTCCATCGCGGCCATATTCCTCATAATCATGTTTGCCCTGGGTTCAATTTCACTTCCGATCATACTGGTGGCATCCATTGAACTGGGCATATTCATAAATCTCGGGATACCTTATTACACGGGCAGCGTCCTTGCCTTTATAACATCTATAATCATAAGCACGGTACAGCTCGGTTCCACTGTGGATTATGCGATCCTCATGACTACAAGGTATAAACGGGAGAGATCTGCGGGACTCGATAAATACGAAGCGGTCAGGATCGCACATTCGGCTTCCATGCCGTCTGTTATGGTCAGTGCACTGAGCTTTTTTGCGGCAACCATCGGAGTGGGCATATATTCGGACATAGACCTTATAGGATCTTTATGTCTTCTCATGGGAAGGGGAGCGATAATAAGCCTCATGGTCGTAGTGTTCATCGTTCCGTCCTTCTTCATCCTCTTCGATGGGATAATATGCAAAACCAGCAGGGGATTTATAAACGGAAGTAGAGAAAAGAACGTACAAGGAGATATTGATTTCAGGCAGGAGAGATAGCTCCGGTCTTGATAATTGGTGGAGAATGGATATAATTAAAGATATCTAACTGTGATCAGGAGACGAACTATGATAAAAGGAAAAATACTTGCAGTGATGACGTCGGCAGCCGTTGCCTTTGCAATGAGCGCAGCCCCGGTGTGTGCAGCATCTTCAGACATTACGAAAGAGGAGACCGTATTCATCGTTACAGACTCAGCGGGAAAAACCGATGAAGTCGTTGTCAGCGATCATCTAAAAAATGATATCGAGACCGATACCATCGACGATGCATCGGATCTTACGGATATAGAGAACGTGAAAGGGGAGGAGACGTTCAGCAAAGGCAAGAAGGATCAGGTGATCTGGAAGGCTGAGGGAAACGATATTTTCTACGAGGGGAATACGTCCAAAGAAACACCTGTCACCATGGATATCGCCTACGAACTCGACGGCGAGTCCGTAACCGGAAATGAGCTAGAAGGAAAGAGCGGTGATGTGAAGATCAGAATAAACTTCAAAAACGATGGGAAAGTGGATGTGGATGGACAGGAGCAGACAGTTCCATTCATCGCGATCACCGGATTTATCGCAAGCGACGATACTTTCACAAATATCGAGATCGATCACGGCAAGGTCATTGATGACGGGGACAAGAAGATCGTTGTGGGCATGGCAGCACCGGGGCTTGCAGAGGCTCTTGATGTGGATCTTGATATGTACGATATCGATTTGAACGATACTATAACCATAACCGGAGATGCTGAAAAATTCGATCTTCAAGACATGATGACGGTGGTCACGAACTCGGTATTCCAGGATATAGACACCGATGAAATGGATCTTGATTTCGATGATGAAGTAAATGCCCTGAATGACGGAGCAAAAGCACTCGTAGATGGAACGGATGCCCTGTACAAGGGGATCGATACACTTTATGATAATATGCCTGAACTTGAGAAGGGCGTAAGCGCCCTAAAAGACGGTGCCGATAAGCTGAATCAGGGAACGCAGAAAGCAAAGAATGGATCGATCGCTCTCGAAGAGGGAAGCAAACAGCTGCAAAGTGAACTCAACTCTCAGATGAGCGATATGAAATCGGGAACCGCTCAGCTCAGAGACGGTGCAAAAGAAGTCCTGGATGGAATGGGACAGCTCAAGACCGGCCTTGACGGAGACGAAACAGCACAGAACCCCGGAGCCATACCGTCGCTGGAGAAGATAGAAACTGGGCTGGGAACAGCATCCAGTGGCATCGATAGTGTGGACGGAAGCCTTTCGGGAAAGAAGGACGCAGCATATGATGTGGTCCTTTACCTGAAAAGTCTTGATAGTACCCTGAAGGGTCTCAGCGCTGAAGATCGTCAGAAGCTGAACAATAAAATAGACGGATCTCTTATAAGCAGACTCGATAATGTGATCTTGGAAGCTGAAGGCGTTTATGGTACTATCGATGCTGTCTCAGGTGACAATAAGTCCCTGGATTCAATAGGTGATGGGATAGATGAAGCAAAATCCGGAGTCCGCGGTGTAAAAGACGGCCTCAGCAACGCATCCTCAAGCCTGGGATCTTACGAACCCTCAAAGGGCACAAGCCAGACCACACTGATCGGCGGGCAGACAGTCGTATATCAGGGACTTAAGACTCTCAATGACAAGCTGACCCAGGCAACAGGCAAGGACGGCAAGCTGACTATCGGGATAAATTCTCTCGTCTCAGGAGCATCTTCTCTCAAGTCGGGTGAGGTCCAGTTGGCAGGAGGGGCCAAGGAGCTCGCAGACGGCATGGATTCTCTGAACGATAGCTCCGGCGCTCTTGTTGACGGAGTATCAAAACTCGATAAAGGATCTCTCGAACTGAGCAAGGGCATGACAAAATTCTATAACGAAGGGATCAGGGAACTGGTAGACCTTTACGAGAACGACCTTAAAGGATCGGTCGATGATCTGAAGAATCTGATGGATGCAGGAAAAGAGTATAAGATATTCACCAAACTGCCCAATGGAATGGACGGCAATGTGAAATTCATCTACAAGACAAGCATCTACTGACATGGAGCCTTTCCGAAATAATCAGTTCAGATATCAAGGCTCTTGTCATAAGTCCTGCGTGGTGTTAGAATACTCCTTGTGATTTCAGGCCGCAACGAGATTATGGCCTGTTATATTAAGGTGTAAATAATAGGATATGGAAATGCAGGAAAACAAGATGGGCGTCATGCCCGTAGGAAAACTCATACTGTCTATGGCATGGCCGGCTATGATAGCCATGATGATCCAGGCTCTTTACAATGTGGTAGACAGTTTTTTTGTGTCCAGAATAGGTACTGAAGCGCTGGCTGCCGTAACCTATGTATTCCCATTCCAGTTTATGATGATCTCGGTCGCCGTAGGTACGGGAGTAGGCATAAATTCTTTGATCTCAAGACGCTTGGGAGCCAAAAGGTTCTCCGATGCAGATATAGCCGCAAGCCACGGATATATGCTTTCATTCTTCAGCTGGATACCATTTCTCTTTATCGGTATCCTTCTTGCCGATCCTCTTATGAGATTCATGTCCAATACCGATTATGTAGTTGACAATGGGGCCATCTACCTCAGGATAATAATGATCGGATCCATAATGGTTTTCATTCAGGTCACGACGGAGAAGATACTCCAGGCTACGGGAAACATGATAGTTCCCATGCTGTGTGGGATAGCAGGTGCGATCACAAACATGGTTCTGGATCCTTTAATGATCTTCGGACTTGGACCATTTCCGAAGTTGGGAGTCATGGGAGCAGCTATTGCTACCATCGGAGGACAGATAGCAGCATTCGCCATAGGGCAATACGTCCTGTTTGCCAGGAAACATCCGGTCAAAGTAAGACTCAGAGGATGGAAGTGGGACAGGGGGATAGTCAAAGATATATATGCGGTAGGAGGGCCGGCTATAGTCATGCAGGGCATTGGCTCAGTGCTTCAGTTCTGCATGAATATGATCCTGGGAGGATTCACCGAGACGGCAGTTGCTGTAATGGGAGTCTACGGAAGGCTTCAATCCTTCATATTCATGCCTGTATTCGGTCTGAATCAGGGGGTCCTGCCGATTATGGGATACAACTATGGTGCGAGGAACAGGAAGCGCTTCATGGAGGCTTTCAAGAAGGGATTTGCCTTTGCGTTCTGCATAATGGCTCTGGGGCTTATACTGTTTCAGATATTTCCCCATCAGCTCCTTGCACTGTTCAATGCCAATAATGATGCGGAGATGTTCGAAATAGGCGTTCCTGCCTTCAGAGCCATAAGCCTGTGTTTTCTTCCCGCATCCTTTGGCATCATGTCCTCTACGATATTCCAGGCATCGGGCCATGGTTTCATAAGCCTGTGGGGGTCTCTCATAAGACAGCTCGTCGGCATACTCCCAATGGCATTTTTATTTGCCAGGTACTCAGGACTTGACATGGTCTGGTTCGCATTCCCACTTGCGGAGATACTGGGCACAGCTTATTTCATAATAGCTTTGAAGTATATGTATAAAAAAGAGTTCAAAAGGCTTGGCATAGCCCCTGATGAACCCTTCTAAGATATGGTGCTCTCTAAAGTTCAGGCCAGACTATTTCCACAGGCCAGCCTTCTTCAAGCCTTATCTCAGAGTCCAGCTCCACAAGATCCATAATGAGAGGATCACGCACAAGATGTGACCACACGCGCCAGGTGGCTTTTACGAAACCGGGATCGAGGGGATGCTCGTCCGGATTCGATATCAGTGGACACTCGTATGGGAGGGGATCCCGATCGTATATCATATAGAGCATACCATCTTCATGGATATGAGGAACCAGGGGGAAGGTCCTGCACTGCAGTGGCCTTTTTTCTCGGGGACAATTTGGTGCGGTCGTACACTGGAAGAATGGAACGGGTCCGTGCCAACTCTCGGGAAAGTCGTATTCATCGGCATCGATATACCCCCAGTTAATCCAATCTTCATGCCCGTCGAAGAGCTGTTCTTCACCGGGAAGAAGATAGAGCCCCATAGAATGATCGGCATTCACATCTCCGGGACATGAAGGGGTGTCCTCTGTTGGATCCGTAGAACAAAGGCAACAGACAGCTCCGCATAATTTCCCGCAATCGTCATCGATTGGAGAAAAAAAGTCCAGAAACCTGTAAATGGCTTGAAACGAACGCTTTGACAACATTATTTCACATAAATATCACATAAAACTGATTGCTTTAACTATAATAGTATTGTAGAATATCTTGAAACTAAATACCACAAATTTCTTTCATATATAATATATATATGTAATGAACAATAAAAACAGGGAATGTCCGCACATTGGCATTCCTATACGTTAAGGGAAGAGGAAGAATGAGATTAGGAATCGATGTAGGATCGACCACGGTCAAGCTGGTCTTTCTTGATGATGAAAACAACATAGTCTACAGCCGCTATGAGCGGCACATGTCCAATGTATTCGACAAGGTCAGAGAACTTCTCTCAGATGCTGAGAAGGAGATAGGTGAAACTCCGGTAAAAGCTGTAATTACAGGATCCGGAGGTCTTTCTCTTGCCAAGATAGTCAAAGTACCCTTTGAACAGGAGGTAATAGCCTGCAGCCGGGCTGTGGAAGAGATCATCCCAGAGACGGATACTGCCATAGAACTGGGCGGGGAAGATGCCAAGATAACCTTCTACGATCAGACCATAGAACAGAGGATGAACGGTACATGTGCAGGAGGAACAGGCGCATTCATCGACCAGATGGCTGTTTTACTCAACACCGATGCCGATGGGCTCAATGAAGCAGCTTCAAGGCACACGCTGATCTATCCCATAGCTGCAAGATGCGGCGTTTTCGCAAAGACCGACATACAGCCGCTTATAAATGACGGAGCCAAGATCGAAGACCTTGCAGCTTCCATATTCCAGGCTGTAGTGGACCAGACCATATCGGGTCTTGCATGCGGCCATCCCATCAGAGGTAAGATCGCCTTCCTGGGAGGTCCGCTCTCATTTCTTCCCGAACTCAGGAAAAGATTCATAGAGACTCTTGAGATAGAGCCTGAAAACGTCATATTCCCGGAGAATTCAAGGTTTTTCGTTGCGATCGGTGCAGCATATCTGGCTCAGTCTCACGAGGAGACCACACTTTCGGATATTATCAGGAGAATGGATGGTTCCGATCAGACAGAACTGAGAGATACAGCACTCATCGAACCTCTCTTTGAAGATGAAGACGATTACAGAAAATTCTATGAGAGACATGACAGGGCAAAGGTCACACGCAAGGATATATCCGATGCAAAAGGCGATCTCTACCTTGGGATCGATGCAGGATCCACCACGACCAAGTCTGTCCTCATGGATGACGATAAAAATGTTCTGTACACCTTCTACAGGAGCAACAGGGGCAAGCCCATCGCTCCTATAATCGAAATGCTCAAGGAAGTATACGACAGTATCCCTGAGGGTGCGAGGATAGCCAGAACTGCGGTCACAGGTTATGGAGAGCAGCTGATCAAGACCGCATTCAAGGTCGACATGGGTGAAATAGAGACCATGGCACATTATAAAGCAGCCGAAGAATTTCTCCCGGGAGTGGATTTCATCCTCGATATAGGCGGCCAGGACATGAAGTGCATGAAGATAAAGGACAGGGCTCTATATAATATAATGCTCAATGAAGCCTGTTCTTCCGGCTGCGGATCATTCATAGAGACCTATGCCAAGTCAGTTAACATGAGCGTTCCGGACTTTGCAAAGGCTGCACTCTTTGCGAAGGGTCCTGTGGATCTTGGCACCAGATGTACCGTGTTCATGAATTCAAAAGTGAAACAGGCACAGAAAGAAGGTGCCACGATAGGCGATATCTCCGCCGGCCTTTCTTATTCCGTAATCAAGAACGCCCTCTACAAGGTCATCAAACTCAGAAACCCTGAAGAAGCAGGTGAGAAGATCGTGGTCCAGGGCGGAACATTCCTCAACGATGCGGTGTTGAGAAGCATTGAGAGGATAATGGGCAAGGAAGTTGTAAGACCTGATATATCCGGCCTGATGGGCGCATTCGGGTGCGCCCTCATAGCTAAAGATGCCTATGTCCCGGGCGAGGAGACCACTTTGATAGCAAGAGAGGATCTTGACAGCTTTGAAGTGGAGACATCCACCACAAGATGCCGTCAGTGCGAAAACAACTGTCTGCTGACCATAAACAGATTTGCTGACGGAAGCAGACTCATAACCGGAAACCGCTGCGAGAAGGGCGCTGGTCATGTAGATACTGAAAATGACCTGCCAAACCTGATGCAGTATAAGCTCAAAAGGACATTTGATTACGAGTCTCTTGATCGGGACAGAGCTCCGAGAGGAACGGTCGCCATTCCCAGGGTGCTCAATATGTTCGAGAATTATCCCTTCTGGCACACCTTCTTTACGGAGCTGGGATTCAGGGTAGAAATTTCACCTCAGTCGAGGAAATCCATTTATGAGAAGGGCATGGACACCATATCTTCCGATACTGCATGTTATCCGGCCAAGCTCGTCCACGGCCATATCAAACATCTAATAAACGAAGGACATAAGTTCATATTCTACCCCAGCATAAACTATGAGCGGATAGAAGATAAGGATCAGCCCAATCACTACAACTGTCCGATAGTCGCTACTTATCCGGAAGTGATAGCAAACAATATGGACGAGATCATCGAAGAAGAAGGGGTTGCCTTTGTACATCCATTCCTTCCATACGACGACGATAAAAGGCTTGCAAAGGAACTGACAGCGCTGTTCAAGGATTTCGATTCCTTCGATACGGGCAGAGATGAGGCTCCAAAGCCAATAACTGCCGGCGAGATAACAGCTGCAATAAAGGCTGCAAGGGACGAGGATGATCGTTACCACAACGATATACAAAGCGCGGGAGATGAGGCCCTGCGCTACGGTGAGGAGCACGGTATCAAGTCCATAGTACTCTGCGGAAGACCATATCATACAGATCCGGAGATCAATCACGGCATAGATAAGATGATCGGCACCTTTGGAATGATCGTTCTCACCGAAGATTCCGTAGCCCACAGAGCAAAGATAGAAAGACCTATAAGAGTCCTGGATCAGTGGGTATATCATTCCAGAATGTACAGGGCTGCCATATTTGCCGGCACGAGAGATGATGTTGAGATCATACAGCTCAACTCATTTGGATGTGGTCTGGATGCCGTTACCACCGACCAGGTGGAGGAAATATGTCACAAGAACAATAAACTCTACACTGTGTTGAAGATCGACGAAGGATCGAATCTTGGCGCTGCCAAGATCAGGATCAGATCCCTGAAGGCGGCCATGTCGGAAAGACAGAAGAACGACATCAAACCTGTGCCCGATAAAAGTGCCTTCGAAAGACCTCTGTTTACAAAGGAAATGAAGGAAGAATATACGGTGATGATGCCACAGATGTCGCCTATCCACTTCAGACTCCTGGAAAAGATGATGAGATCATGCGGCTACAGAGCTGTGGAACTTCCTCCGGTGACGACCAATGCGGTGGAGGAAGGGCTTAAATACGTCAACAACGATGCCTGTTACCCGACCATAGTCACCCTGGGCCAGACCATCGCTGCATTGAAGTCGGAAAAATTCGATCCGAAGAAGATCGCGGTGTTCATGTCACAGACAGGAGGTCAGTGCAGGGCCAGCAACTATATATCCCTGCTTAGAAAGGCTCTTAAAGATCTGGATATGGAACAGGTTCCTGTGATATCGGTCAATATGGCCGGACTTGAATCAAATCCGGGATTCAAACTGACGGATCCAAAACTCATAAAGCGCGGAATGATGGCTGTGATATACGGAGATCTCTTCATGCGCGTCCTCTATGCCACAAGACCTTACGAAGTAAAAGAGGGCTCGGCCAACGAACTCTATGAGATCTGGAACAGGATCGCTGAAGAGAATGTCCAGAACGGTAATATGAAACAGTTCAAAAAGAACATAAAGAAGATCGTGGAAGATTTCGATTCGCTGCCTCTTCGAGACATAAAGAAGCCAAGGGTAGGCGTAGTAGGGGAGATCCTGGTAAAGTATCATCCCACAGCCAATAACGATATTGTAGGAATAATAGAGGAAGAGGGGGGCGAAGCAGTGGTCCTCGACCTCATGGACTTCCTCCTATACGGAATGCACAATAAAGAATTCAACTTCCATCATCTGTCCGGATCCTACGCGTCAATGATTGGAAACAAGGCCGCCATTGCCTTTATAGAAAGATTCCGGGCGCCCATGAGAAAAGCCCTGAGAGAATCGAGAAGGTTCAGAGAACCGGCTCGCATCGAGGAAACGGCAGAGGCGGCGAGCCAGGTAATATCCCTTGGAAATCAGTGCGGAGAAGGATGGCTCCTCACTGGCGAGATGGTAGAACTGATCAATAATGGTGTTGAGAATATAGCCTGTCTGCAGCCTTTCGCATGTCTGCCAAATCATGTGACCGGCAAGGGGATGATGAAGGCCATGAGGAAGTTCTCGCCAAATGCCAACATAGTCGCGATCGATTTCGATCCGGGGGCAAGTCATGTCAATCAGCTGAACAGGATAAAACTTATGATGACGACAGCACATAAAAACCTTAAGGAAAAACTCGAGTTAGTGTAAAGTAATTGTGGAGTTTTTGAAGAAAAAAAATAGAGATTGACTCCAAAGTAGTAGAATTGATTTGCAAC
>Ga0256406_1000520_pt1 | contig 69659 bp, 45 predicted proteins | sample RumenRJG_03DNA_FD_185986 | JGI IMG/M metagenome (GOLD analysis project Ga0256406, IMG submission 185986) | Bovine rumen microbial communities from Lethbridge, Alberta, Canada - RJG_03 | ecosystem: Host-associated > Mammals > Digestive system > Stomach > Rumen | place: Canada: Alberta | collected... | reverse complement strand
TGAGCACCATGGCGACGGCGACGCAGAGCATCACCACGCTGCCAACGATGACTTGCTGGCGGTGGTTGTATTCGCGCTTGACGTAGCTCGGATTCTCTTCGTTGAGTTCCTGGAGGGTCGGCCCCTCATTCAGCTTGGTCGAATCAACGCCGTAGAGTTCCGCCGCTTCTTCGTCGGTCATGTTCAGCGTACTCACGTAAGCGCTATCGTACTTGTCGAGCTTGTCTGCGGCAAAAGACGCCCCTGCAGACAGGAGCGCAATAAGCACAACAAGAACGAACTTATTCATTATTCCTTCGCGAGCTTGTCGAGGATCTGGTTCACGAGGCCCGGGTTGGCCTTGCCGCCGGACTTGCGCATGGTCATACCGACCAAGAAGCCCTTCAAAGCAACCTTGCCTGCCTTGAATTCGGCGAACTGGGCTGCGTTTTCGGCACACACGGCACGGACCACTTCTTCGATGGCACCGGTGTCGGTCACCTGCACGAGGCCCTTTTCCTTCACGATAGCTTCGGGGTCCTTGCCGGTCTCGAACATCTCGGCGAAGACCGTCTTTGCAATCTTACCGTTGATAGTGTTGTCGGCAATCAGGTTCACGAGCTTGCAGAGGTCTTCGGGCTTGATCTTGAGGGCGCTGAGGCCACCTTCAAGTTCCTTCACCTTGGCCAGCAGTTCGGTAATCACCCAGTTGGCCAAGACCTTGCCATTCTTGCAGTTCTTCGCGGCGGTATCGTACCATTCGCTCACATCGCGGTCTTCGGTCAGCACCATGGCGTCGTATTCGGAAACACCGAAGTCGTCCATGAAGCGCTTGCGGCGGGCATCCGGCAGTTCCGGAAGTGTGCGGCGGATTTCTTCCACAAAGGCCGGGTCAGTCACGAGACGGACCATGTCCGGTTCCGGGAAGTACTTATAGTCGTGGGCGTCTTCCTTGGAGCGGATCACGATGGTCTTGTCCGCGTTGGGGTCGTAACGCTTGGTGCACTGTTCCACTTCCTTGCCGGCATCGAGCGTCGAGGCCTGCAGGTTCATTTCGCAGTAGAGAGCCTTTTCGAGGTTCGTAAAGCTGTTCAGGTTCTTGATTTCGGCGCGGATACCGAACGGAGCGTCTTCGCTCTTGCGGAGAGAAATGTTGCCGTCGCAGCGCATGTTGCCGTTTTCCATGTTGGCGTTAGAAACACGGGTGTATTCGAGCGTCTGCTTGATCTTCTTGAGAACGAGCACGGCTTCTTCGGGGCTACGAATATCCGGTTCGGTCACGATTTCGCAGAGCGGAGTGCCGCAGCGGTTCGCGTCGAAGTGGGAATCGGTCGGGCTCATGTCGTGGATGAGCTTACCGGCGTCTTCTTCCATGTGGATACGGGTAATGCCCACGCGCTTCTTGGTGCCGTCTTCCTTGACGATTTCGAGCCAGCCGTTCTTGCAAATCGGGTGGTCGTACACCGGAAGTCCGCCCGTCTGGGTAATCTGGTAACCCTTCGGCAGGTCCGGGTAGAAGTAGTTCTTGCGGGTCCACATCGCGTTCAGGTCGATTTCGCAGTTCAGGGCGAGGCCCAGGCGAATCGCGTACTCCACAGCCTTCTTGTTCGGCACGGGCATGGCACCCGGCATACCGAGACAAACAGGGCAAACGTGCTTGTTCGGGGTCGTATTCACTTCGATTTCGCAGCCGCAGAACATCTTCGTCTTAGTCGCGAGCTGACAATGGATTTCAAGACCGATAACAGGACAATAGTTGGACATAAAAACTCCGTTAATTATTCTGCAAAAAATTACACCTTCAGTTCACCGGCGTCAATATTCGCCCAGTCCTTCACAGCTTCAATCGCCGGGCGGACTTCTTCGGTCACGAACTTCACGACCTGTCCCGGAGCGCGGCCCACGAACTTGCGGAGGTCGAGGATTTCCTTGAGCTTCGCTTCGGTGATGCCGAGCTTCTGGAACTTTTCGTTCTTCAGAACGCGTTCGAGCAAGTCGTTATCCTTGCCCTGTTCCTTCACGACCTTGCCAGCTTCCATGGACATCACGCGGATTTCTTCGTGGAGTTCCTGACGATCGCCGCCGTTCTTCACGCCTTCCATGATGATGTTTTCGGTAGCCATGAACGGGAGTTCAGCCATGATGCGCTTTTCAATGACCTTCGGATAAACGACGAGACCGTTGGTGACGTTCTCGGCGATGATGAGCATGGCGTCCATAGCGAGGAATGCTTCAGGAATGGCGAGACGCTTGTTCGCACTATCATCGAGCGTACGTTCGAACCACTGCGTCGCCTGCGTAAAGGCGGTGCTGTTCACCAGGGCCATCACGAAACGGGCCAGGGAGCAAATGCGTTCGCTGCGCATCGGATTACGCTTGTAAGCCATGGCAGAGGAACCGATCTGGGTCTTTTCGAACGGTTCTTCGACTTCCTTCACACCCTGCATGAGGCGCATGTCAGTAGCAAACTTGTGCAGAGACTGAGCGATGGAGCTGAGCACCTGGTTCACGCGGTTGTCCCACTTACGAGTGTAGGTCTGACCGGTGATGGTGAGCACACGCTTGAAGCCAGCCTTGGCAGTCACGCGGCGGTCGAGTTCCATAATCTTTTCTTCATCGCCATTGAACAGGTCCATAAAGCTGGCCTGCGTACCGGTCGTGCCCTTCACGCCGCGGAACGGAAGCACTTCGATGAGGAAGTTCAATTCTTCGAGGTCGATGAGCATGTCCTGAAGCCAGAGGCAAGCGCGCTTACCGACGGTCGTGAGCTGGGCAGCCTGGAAGTGCGTTGCACCGAGCTGAGCCATGTCCTTGTATTCCATCGCAAACTTGGAAAGCTTGTCCATCACGCGGCAAAGACGCTTGCGCACGAGGATCATCGCCTGCTGCATCTGGATAAGGTCAGTGTTGTCGCCCACGAATGCAGACGTTGCACCCAGGTGGATGATGCCCTTGGCCTTCGGGCACTGAACGCCGTATGCGTAAACGTGGCTCATCACGTCGTGACGGCGGCGCTTTTCTTCTTCTTCGGCGACTTCGAAGTTGATATCCTTTTCGTGGGCCTTCAGTTCGTCCACCTGCTCCTGCGTAATCGGGAGGCCGAGTTCCATTTCGGATTCAGCGAGGTAAATCCAGAGCCTCCGCCAAGTCTGGAACTTGTACTGCGGGCTGAAGATGAAACTCATTTCCTTGCTAGCATAACGCTTGATAAGCGGGCTTTCGAATTGATCACGCATGATTTTATCCTTGTTTGAATTTTTTTACGAGGATAAATGTAGAAAAAAGTGGCGGTTGACGCTACTTGAATTCCGGAGCAATGGTCATAATCAGGTTCACGCCATGCAGGCCATGGAAACCGAACTGCACACGGAACAGATACATATTGGGCATACGGACACGGATACCGAACCCCCAGGAATTATAAAAATGAGAAAAACTCCACTCATCGACTTCCGGGGCAATCATCGCGTATTCATCAAAAAGCACGCCATCGACAAAACGGTCCACCGGCCAGCGGTATTCCGCGCTCAAGGACATCATGTGGTGCGTCGTCCAGGAATCGGAGTAACCTCGCAGGGGCGTATTCGCGTTCAACTTGACAAAGACATCGTGCGGAGCGCCTCCCTTTTCCATTTCCCAAAGGTCCACAAGCCTATACTGCAAGGCAATCACCCTTCGCTCGAACAGAGTTTCCCGCACCTGTTCCGGTCTCCAGATTCGCAGCGCTTCATCCCACGAAAAATCGGTATAGAACTTGCGATTGACACGCGCCTCTTTTACAGACAACATATACTCCTTACTTTTTCCCAAGTAGAAATAGTGCTGGAACACGAATTCCGTTGAAAAATAATCGTGATTCATATCGCTGCTTTCAATCCGTTCTTTTCCGAACTCCTCGGGATCAAGCCCCAAGTCACGAACATTGACTCCGCTGTAATCCCCCACAAAAGAATACGAGGTACTGAACATCGCACGGGTTCCACGAGACGGAGCGTAGGCGTTGTCAATATTGTCGTAGACAATGGAAAAACCTATCGGGAGCTGGTTTCGGTTCTGGTAAATACCGCGGTCATCGATGGGGAATTCGTCACTAATCAGCAGAGAGTCCTCTACATCGGGATGGCTGTAACGGTAACATTTCAGCGTAACCCAGGCTTCCGTATTCCAATTGGTCAAACGGGGAAGCGGGGTTCCTAGGCGCCATGTAAACGAGTAAGTCGAATCCGGTTCAAGATAAGCTTTCTGGGTTTCGGGAATCCTGAAAACATGATCGCGGTTATACTCCATATTGTAGCGAAAACCGCCGAAGAAATTCGACCCGAAAAGAGCTTGTTTCGTATAACGGGCGGAAAATTCAACATCTCCGTTGGCAAAATAGCCACCCTGCAACACGAGGTAATCCCGATTCAACAATATTCCACGATGACGGTAAGTCAGTCCGAGCATCGTCTGGGACCCCGGTTTCAAGTTGAATCCGGGATAAATCAGGATATTGCGCTTTTCTCCGAAAGTTATTAAATCTACTGACTTTTGGATAATGTCATTTTCAAAAGCGTAGTCCACAGGTTTGGCTATCGGATAAATCAGTCCGTTCAATGCAGGTTGGATTACGTTGTTGAACGGCCACATCCAAAGGCAAGACCACTTGAAGGAGCCGTCATCTTCAACCGTAACCTCTTGAGAGGCCGAATCATCCTGTTTTTCAGGAGCATCGTTTTTCTCTTGATTTTCGGAACTTTCAGCACGAGACACGCCTGTCCCCCAAAGGAGCAGGAGCATTATCACCCAAACAGCTAGAGATCCGAAACCTCTTTTTAACATACGCCCCCAATTTATTAATTATATTAGAGCCATGTTTTCGTTTGTTGCCAAAATCATCCAACAAATTGCGCATTATCCCAAAACGATGATTGCGCTTTTTTCGGTGTTGGCACTCCTCTCGATCTACCCCATCGAAAACCTTCGCTGGGAAATTCAGCTGCAGGACACGCTCAACGGAAAAGAAGTCGAAGCCGATTATCAAGCTATTGAAAAAGCCTTTGGCGGATTCGGCAGCCTTACCGTCGTCATCCAATCCAAAGACAGCAGCGCCAACTTCCAGTTCGCCCAGAATCTCGCCCGCCACCTTGAAAATGATCCGGCCGTCCATTACACCGAATACATGACGGACCTTGACTTTTTCAAGAGAAACAGGCTCCTGTATGCCAGCGAAAAAGACCTGGACCAAGTAATCGAAAAACTGGACAACATCAAGGACGAACAAATCCGGAAACACAATCCGCTACTGGTGGACTTGGCTGAACCGTCCTCCCTGCCCCCCACCCACGATACCGTCGAAATCATTTCGCAGATAGAAGCCAAGTATTTTAAAAGCCTTCAACAAGATTTCGCAAACCAACAGGGTTCCATCCGAATCATAGACATCTACCCAACGACCTCCATCTCGGACCTGCAAGCCAACCGACAACTTCTAGGGAAGGTTCAGCGCTTTGTCAAAAAGAACCAGAACGGCATCAACGTCTACTACACCGGAAAAGTCTACGACTCCATTAAGGCCGGAAAAGCCCTACTCCCCGAAGCAAAATTTGCAGGCGGAATAGCGGCCCTAATCATCCTCGTACTATTAATCATCAATTTCTATAGGCAACCCCAGCTCATTTTTGTATCGGCAATTCCGCTTGCCCTCCCGACGGTTTTCACCCTCGGACTTGCGTACGTTCTTTTCGGACGAATAAATCTCTTCACGCTTTCACTCGGACTCCTGCTGCCAGGGCATGCCTGCCAGATTGTGACGCACGTCTTCTCGCGGTATTTTCACGAGCGCGAAAAGAAACTCAGTCCCGTCCTTTGCATCGAAAGCGCCCTGCTCGGAATCGGTCCCGTCGTTACCGCATCGTCGTTTATCATGGCGGCCCTTTTCAGCACCTTTATCCTAGTTCCCCTTCCGGGACTCCGTGAGTTCGGAATCCTCGGCGCGATCGGAAGCATGCTCAACCTGCTGACCTGCACCCTGCTAACGACATCGCTCCTTCTGATTTTGCAGAGAAAGAAGCCTTTCGACATTCACTTTGACGCGAGTACCTACAGGCACCGCAAGCGCCTATTCTCGTTCAAGGTCAACTGGATTATCATCGCGACCATCAGCATTGTCAGTGCAGCGGCGTGGCTGTATAGCGGAATCAACCTGCAATTTCTCTACGATTTCAAGCAGACCGAAATGCAGCTGGAGGAACGCGAGGCAAAAGCCCTGATTGCAGAAACCGGTTTTTCCACATACGACCCCATCATCGTGATGCTTCCCGATTCCTCTTTCAACGACGACCTTGTCGAAAACTTCGAGCACCTACAAAAGAAAGGGCGACTCAAGGATCTCGGGAAAATCTACACCCAGTACCAATTCCTCCCCAAGACGAGCGTCGAAAAAAAGCATAAAATCGAGACACTCAAGAAGCTCGTTTCAGACGACATCCTTGCACGACTAAATTCCAAGGACAGTGCCGCCATTATCGAGATGCTAGACAACTATGAAAACGACATCAAGGAATTCGAACTTTCCGAAAGCATCCGTCGCAAGTTTAGCGACAAGAGCGGAAATTCCGGTGTCTTCGCGTTCATCATCCCCAGCTCCGATCCGAACAACGGAATCACCTGCCGCCATATCGCCGAGCAGCTGCAACAAATTGACGGAATTCACGACAGAACCTACAAGGTTTACGGGACCCCCATCCTAAGAGCCACTTTGCTCGACACCATTCTCGGAAATATCGACAAGTCTATCCTATTCGGCACCCTGTTGATGTGTTTTATTTTGCTCCTGTTCTACAACAAGTTGAGCCGAGCTTTCTTTACGCTACTTCCCGCCCTTTTCGCCATGAGCTGGGTCACCATCAGCGTTCACCTTCTAGACATCCACATTTCGGCATATAGCTCGATAGCATTCGTCCTCCTGATTGCCGCAAGTGTAGACGGTTCACTCCAGCTGTGGTCCGCCTACTACGAGAAGCAGGGCGGAAACGCATGGACCATCATGCATACAAAACTCCTTTCTATTGTAGGAGCGCAGGGAGCCTCCTTTGTCGGAGCGATTGCCATGTTGCTCTGTCCGCATCCGGGCATCAAAAGCGTAGGTCTGATAGCCTTTATCGGGCTTCTGTGCATTTTCGTTGCCCTGTTCACCATTTACCCCTTGACCGCAAGCACGCTAGATGCTTACCGCATTTTGAAAAAGGCAAAGAAAAGACATGAAAGACTTATCCGCAAGAACCCTTAATATTGCAGCATCTTTAACAGTCGCCATCGACACATTGGCCAAGCAAATGATTGCCGACGGCAAGGATGTCGTAAGCCTCGGTGCAGGCGAACCTGATTTTCCGACACCAACACCGATTCAGGATGCGGCCTGCAAGGCCATCCGCGAAGGCAAGACCCGCTACACCGCTCCCGTAGGCATTCTTGAAGTCCGCAAGGCCGTCGCCGAAAAACTGAAAGTCGAAAACGGTCTCGACTACAAGCCCGAACAGATCATCATGACGAGCGGCGCAAAGCATGCCGTATTCAATTCGCTCGCAGCCCTCATCAACGAAGGCGACGAGGTGATTATTCCCGCCCCGTACTGGGTGACCTACCCGGAACTCGTCAAGTGGCTCGGCGGAAAGCCGGTGATCGTGAACACCAAGATTGAAGACGGTTTCAAAATCAAGCCCGAAGCCTTGAAAGCGGCCGTTACCGCAAAGACCAAGGCCATCCTCTTGAACAACCCCTGCAACCCGACGGGTGCCGTCTACAGCAAGGCTGAACTCGAAGCTCTCGCCAAGGTGATTGTCGAAAGCGACATCTACTGCATTTCGGACGAAGTGTACGAATACTTCACCTACGATACGGAATTTTGTTCCGCGGCAGCACTCCCCGGCATGGCCGAACGCACGATCGTCATCAACGGTTTCTCGAAGTCGCACTGCATGACCGGCTGGCGCGTCGGTTACGATGCAGCACCTGCCGAAATTGCAAAGATTATCGGAAAAATTCAGGGACAGGCCACGCACCATCCGAGCAACGTGGCGCAATATGCAGCCCTTGGGGCCTTGCAGATGGACAAGAGCAACGTTCATGCCATGCAGGCCGCCTTCCGCAAACGCCGCGACTACATGCTGAAGCGTACCGCCGAAATTCTGCCGGAACCTTGCCGCGCTCCCGAAGGTGCTTTCTACTTGTTCGCCCCGGTCAAGAGCTTCTACGGAAAGAAAACTCCCGAAGGTAAGGCCATCAACGGTTCCATCGAACTTTGCGAATACCTGTTACAATCGCAGGGTCTCGCCATTGTGCCGGGCGCAGCCTTCGGTGACGACAGCTGCGTACGATTCTCCTATGCCGCAAGCGACGAAACCTTGCTGAAAGCATGCGACAGGTTTATCAGAGGGCTAAAGGAACTTAACTAAATTCCCGCTCAACCGAGAATGACATAGAGAATGCAGTCGTTTAGAATCATCACCCCGCAAATCGGCGAGCCGTTTTCCATCGGTCGCAAGCCAGACAATTCCCTGGTGCTTGACAACCCAATGGTTTCGCGTTACCACGCCGTGATCGAAAATGCGGATGGGCAATGGATTCTAAAGAACCTTTCACAAAACAGCGTCACCCAGGTGAACGGAAGCGATACCGCAGAACGCCCCCTTGAAGACGGCGATGTCATTCTGATTGGACCGCTACAGTTGCGAGCGACCCTAAAAGGCGGGCGCCTACAGCTATTGCTCATGGAGTCCGCCGAGCACGACCTCGTCCAAACGAAGTTGCTCCACGAGAAATGGGAATCGCTCGACGACCTGCACATGGACATTCCCGAAGGCGTTTCCGCAAGAACACAGGCGGGTTCCGCTGAAATTCGCTTCAACGAAAAATTGGTCGACATGCGCGGGAAAGCAACCAGGCTGCTTCAGCTGAAAGAAGGCCAGAGTGTTCGTTTGCCCAGCTGCACGTTCCAATATTCCAACCAACAGCTGACCTGCAAGAATCTTCCCCTGGGATTCGATGTCGAAGTTTCCAACCTGGATGTCTTCGCAGGAAAAAAGCAGATTCTCTCGGGACTCAACTTCAAGCTTCCCGCCGGCGAAATTCTCGCCATCATCGGGCGTTCGGGACAGGGAAAGTCAACACTCTTGAGATTGCTGCAAGGTAAACTCAAGAAAGGCGAAAATTCGTCTGTCCGCATCGGCGGGCTCGACTACCGCAACGAGGAAATCCGGAAGCATATCGCCTTCCTGGAGCAGGATCCTGAACTCAGGCGCGACCTCACCGTCAAAGAAACGCTGATGGACGGCGGACGTACCGGCATGAGTGTCGAAGACTTTAAGAAGAATGCCACGGGGCGGCTCGAAAAGTTCGGCGAACTTTTCGGGCTGAGCGAAAGGATGCAGAACCCCGTGAAGACGCTCAGCGGCGGCGAATGCCGCCGAGCCGCCCTCGCCCACGAACTTATGGGAAATCCGGGGCTGATTGTCCTCGACGAACCGCTTTCGGGACTGGATCCGTACAATTCAAAAATCCTCTGTACGCACCTGAAGCAGCTCGCCTTCCTCGGCCACACCGTCATTCTCACGACCCACAGCTACGAGGCGCTCGAAATTGCAAACAAGGTCCTCGTGTTGCACCAGGGCGAACAGGCCTTCTACGGAAGCCCCGAAGAAGCTTACCGTTTCTTCGAGAGCGACGATCCCGAAAAGATTCTCGCGAACCTGAATGACGAAACGGCCACCCAATGGAAAACGCTGTTCAATAGTCGCGCCATTCCAACCGCCCATTCTTCCGAAGCAGTCAACGGCACGAACCACGCCACCGAAGATACAGCCCCCTGTTATTTTCCAAAGGTCAAGCATCCTCCGGTCCTGTTCTACAAAATGGGACTTACCGCCAAGCAGTGGTTCCGCGACAAGGGCAAATTCCTGACGCTCCTGTTGCAGCCCCTCGTTATCGGATTCTTGTTCTCGCAGATTTTCTCGGAACTTTCCTCGCTCTGGATAGTCGCCTTCGCACTCATCCTCTGCGCCAACTGGCTCGCCCTTTCACTGTCCATCCGCGAAATCGTGCAGGAAAAGGAAATTCTCCAGGCCGAATTCCGCAAGGGAATCGCGATACTCCCCACGCTGATTGCCAAGGCCACGATTCCCACGTTGGTCGCTTTCTTGCAAACCATCGTCGTCTATGCGTTTATCCATTTCCGGATTTCAGCCCACGTTTCCATTTCATCGTTGCTCCTGTCGATTGCCGTCATGGTTATCCCACCCGTCGCCGTCGGGCTCACTGTCAGTACCTTCGCCAAGAACCAGGGACAGGCGAACGCCATGTTGCCGCTCCTCATCATTCCGCAGGTCGCCCTTGCCGGAGCGCTCGTTCCGCTTGACCAGATGCTGCCACTTGGCCGCACCCTATCTTATGTCATCTGGTCCCGCTACAACCAGACAAACCTGCTGAATCTTTTTTTAGAGAGAAACGACCCCATCGAAAACGTTATTTCGGCACTCGCAATCGCCGTATGTTTTTATATTGTCGTTGTTATAAAACTTAACTATTCCAAGAAAGCAAAATGATTGCACCTCAGAAACAAGAAATTTTTCCACGCCCCTTCAACGAAAACTATGACCTCATCGGAGCCCTCGGCAAAGGCGGAATGGGCAATGTTTACAAGGCGATGGACAAAAGACTGAATCGAATTGTCGCATTCAAGATTCTGGATGCCTCCTCCGATGAAGAAGCAATCAAGCGTTTCTACCTGGAAGCCCAGGCGATGAAAGAGCTGGACCACCAGAACATAGTCCATGTTTTTGACTTCGGTCAGCAAAACAACCAACTTTTTATCGCGATGACCTATGTCGAAGGAACCAACCTCGCCGACATCTTGCATAAAAAGGAACAGCTATCCTTTGAGGCCATCGAAGTCATCATCCGCCAAATCGCACGCGGCCTGCTTTCCGCCCACAACAAGGGCATCGTCCACCGCGACGTAAAACCTTCCAACATCATGCTGACGCGCGACAACCGCGTCTTCATCATGGACTTCGGCATTTCCTACATCCAGGAAATGGAAAAGGACCGCCTTACGCGAACAGGCATGACCATGGGCACCCCCGAATACATGTCACCGGAACAATGCCACGGCGACAATGTCACCATCCAGTCCGACATTTACAGCATGGGCGTCATCCTCTTCGAAATGACCTGCGGACGACTCCCCTTCGAAGGCAATCGCCCCGTCGAAATCGCACTCAAGCACGTTCAGGAACAGCCGCCCGCACCGGAACTTTTCCGCAAGGACATGCCTCCTGGACTTTCGCAGTTAATCCTCAAGTGTCTCAAAAAAAAGCTCAACGAGCGCTTCCACGACATGCAGGAATTTCTGGATGCCTGCGACCAGGTTTTCCCTCCGGACAAGGGAACCCGCCAGACTCCCCGCCCCACCATGAGTGGAACCTTGCTGCGCCGCCACACGGCTTCCATCGCCGAAATGGCGAATATCATTACGCCGCGCGCACGCATGCTCCAGAAAAAGCTCACGGCTCTCGCCATCTTCATCTTCCCGCTCATCATCATGTTGCTGATTCTCCTGATGCTCACGCACAAGCCCGAGAGCACCCTGCGGGAACTGGAATGGAGCGACGCTCTTGGCAACTACGAGACCAAAGCGCTCGAAGTCGAAGAAAGCAGCGGCTACCCGCTCAACAACCTGAATGACAACGACCTTAAAACAGCCTGGCTCTACACGATGCCGCAAAAGCCACAGAACCCGGTCCTCACGCTGTATTTCGACAACAACGCCATCGTCACCCATTTCGGAATCGCCGTCGGATACCAGAAATCCGTAGACGATGCCTTCGGCGACCGTTTCCGCATTTTCAAGAAACCCAAGACCATTACGCTCGAAACGAAGGACGGATTCAAGCAGAAGATCAAGCTCGATAATGTCCGCGGCATGCAGTACCCGAACATTCAGGCAATGGAAACCAGCGAACTCAAAATCTACCTCGACGAAATCTACGACGGTGAGAACGAGGACTTCGCGATCTCGGAAATCCGTCTGCTCGGGATGGAACTGCCGTAATGACCTCCGTAAAATCAAGCAACAAGCCCAAGGGAAATTTCATCGAGACCCAGGCAGCAGCCTATCTCTGCCGCGAAGGCTATGAGATTGTCGCACGCAACTACGCCTACCAGGGCGGAGAGCTCGACATTGTTGCCAAGGACGGAGAAACAGTTGTATTCGTAGAAGTCAAGTCCGTCTGGAACAACCAGCAAGGGAACCCGGCGGCCCGCGTGAATGCGGCCAAGCAGAAGAAAATCTGGAAGACCGCCTGCCATTTCTTGCACACGCAAAAAGAGGCAGCCCCCAAGGGATTCGACCAGCCTTGCCGATTTGACGTTCTCTCGGCACGAGTCTACCAGAAACCGCTCCATTTTTCGCATATCAAGAACGCCTTCGAAGGCACCCAAGTCATTCCGCAATGTTAGCGGATAATCTATATTATCGCCATGCGTTTTGAAGTTCATCCCGTTAATCCGCAAGCGCGAATCGTGAAGCTTGCAGCGGCCGCCCTCGAAGACGACGGTCTCGTACTCTACCCTACCGAATCCGGTTACGCCATCGGCTGTAACGCCGAATCGCCCAAGGCAATCCACAAGCTTTATGCCCTCAAGAAGCCGATGAAGAAGTTCTTCATGGCACTCATTATTCCGGACATTCGCAAGGCGACCGACTACGCCCGTGTAGACAACTTTGCATTCAATATCATGAAGCCGCGCGTGCCCGGGCCCTACACGTTTATTTTGCCCGCCGACCCGCATATCGCCCGCCGCCTGGACGTCAAGCGCCCCGAAATCGGCGTGAGGATGCCGACGCACCCGTTCTTCAAGGAACTTTTCCAGCATTTCGACAAGCCGATCCTGAGTACGGCCGCCAAGCTCACCGACGAAGACATGTACGAGCCGGATGAAATTTGGAAGACCTTCGAACATTCCGTCGACATGATGGTTGACTGCGGACCCATCGAAATCAATCCGACCAACATCATCAGTTTGATCGGCGACCAGATTGAAGTCCTTCGTGGCGACTTACTCGACCCTTAAATAGAGAAGCCCGCATTCGTGCGGGCGCATTTTTTTACTGATGTCATCCCTGACTTGGTCAGGGATCTCCTTTTTTAGCCAATAATAAGACTACACCATAGCGGCGCTGAAGTCAGCCTTGGTGCAGAGCGTTTCCTTACCTTCGGCATCGACGGTCAGGAGTTCGCCGCTGTACTTGTAAATACCGTGGCGGGCCATGATGAGCTTCGCCTTCAGGACAATTTCGGCCTTCGGAATCACCGGAGCGCGGAAACGGCAGTTTTCGACACCCATGAAGGCAGGGCGCTTGCCCGTGGTTTCAGCTTCACGACCGATCATGGTGAGGAGCGTGGCGGCCTGGGCCATGGATTCAATTTGAATCACGCCGGGGAGCACCGGATTGCCCGGGAAATGTCCCTTGAGGAATCCTTCTTCGCCGGTCAAGTGCCACTTGGCAACGATTTCCATGTTTTCGGCATCGAGGCTCAAGATTTCATCGACAAAGGCGAACGGAGCCTTCTGCGGAAGAACGCTGTGAACGACTTCGGCATCGTAGAGGATTCCGGCGACATTAGACTTGGGTAAAGATTCCAGCATGGACATAAGGAATGATTTTCTCCATAATTTGCCGATGGGACACGTGCCCACCGTTGGTGATTTCGATTCTGACCCTCGGAAGGGCCGGACAGATAAAACTCAGGTCTCCAATCAAATCTAGTATTTTATGCATCGCAGGTTCGTTCGCGATGCGGAATTTGGGCGAACAGGCGCTGTTTTGAGCCGCGCAATCCCCCGCTGCGAGCAGGAGTCCGCAAGATTCATCGACGCCTGCGAGGAGGCCTGCCGCACGGGCGCGCTCCAGTTCCACCTGGTGAATGAAGGTGCGCGCCATGAAAATTTGGTACAAGTTCTCGGGCGAATAAATGGAGACGGACGCCGCCGACTTCAGGTCGTAACCGTCGCGGGCCACATTGCGGTCCAGCACGTATTCGACTTCAAATGTTTCGGCAGGAGTGATGCGAACATGACCGTAGATGGAAGCGTCGCTGTCCAAGTCCCACTCAGCATGCACAGGAGCATCGTAAAAGACGAGTTCTTCGGGAGCTCCGCAGAATTTTCGCATTTCGCAGAAGAACGGAATCGCAGAACCGTCCATCATCGGGACTTCAGGCTTGGCAGCATCGGAAAGTCGCACGTTAAAGCGACGGTGCGGCCACATCAGGAATACAGGCGCCAAATGCTCCGACGAAAGCAACTGCAGCGAAGCCTCCCCCGCCGCAGAACCAACCGCAGACTCGTTCAACCTATAGCCAGCAGTGCGCTTTGCAAAAAACTCAAGTTCCTCAAAACAATGACACGCATCGCTACGGTAAAAAAGTTTCTCGCCCACGAACCACGCCACATAAGGAACCTTCTGCGGATCCTTTTCCAGCGGCTCGACAGAAAGCGAGACTTCACCAAAGCTCAAGCTGCGCGATTTAAAAATCAGATTGCCACTCATTTCGGCTACAAAATAGCAAATAAATGGCAAGCAGTTGAAGCAGGTTCAAGCAGACTAACAGAACAACATTCCGTTCTAATAGTCCCATTCAGGATCAACCTCATACATAATCTCATCGATCCAGTACACGACATCCTTGAACATGACATACTTGGCAGCCGTATTTTCCGGCTCAAGCAGGAAATCATTTTTTTCCATATTGCAGATGCAATTGGTCACATTAGTTTGGTCGTAATAGTCCAACTTCAAGGTGTCACCGACCATCTTTTGAGAAACCTTCGCTTCTATTCCGCAATAGTCTATCACATTTTCCAAAGTCAGAACAGTTTTGCCGTTCAAATAAGTAATCTGCTTTGCTTCGGGGAGTTCAGAGGCTGCATTCTTTGCGACAGGCTTGGCAGCCAGGCCATCCTTCATACATTGACCTCTTTCATAGCCGTTCAGTTCCAGCGCCGTCAGGTCTGACCCCAGACTAATCTCCTGCGACGAAGAACTTTGCACGAGGCTAGATGAAGATTGCTCGCCCACGCCTTTTTCCTTCGCTAGCGGCAAAGTAGCCCTGACATCAAACGAAACCCACGATACATTTTCAAAAGCGGGATCATTCTGCACCCTGAAAGACATCTCCGTCGGGCATATACAATCGACAAATGAATCCACAAAGTCACCCGTAACATAGAGAGTATCGCCAGAGACTACGGCCTTGAGATTTTCATAATAAGACCCACAAGGCATCTCCGCTACATACCCCATGTCAACGAACGAAAATCCTTCTTCATCCGGTTCGTAAATAGTCGCTACCGGACGCAGTGCATTAATGTCATCCGTTTCAGGCAATTCGACATATTCGTGATTACACACAAAGTGCGAATTCTTCACCAAAAGTGACGGTTCCTGCACGGCAGAAGATGACCCTGGAATCGGATTTATATCGTGACCGCCGACCGAGCTACTGCTCATGTTCTTCGGGATGTCATTCGACGAAGAACTCATTTCAGACGAACTGGATCCACCCACATCAGGATCAACCGACGAGGAACTCATTTCAGATGAGCTGCTCGCATCGGCAATGGAATTCGGGTCAATCGTTCCACCGGCAGTCGTACCGGCGTCACCACAGGCCATCAGCGACAGAAGTGCGATGCTCCCCGAGATAAAAGTAAATTTCTTAAGCATGATGTCCCCCTATGATTTTGTCCGTTACCGGGAAAAACTGGAAATTGATTCTGCAGACCTGATCCTGGTCCTTATATTCGTTCGCAATCGAAAGCACCCTTCTGCAGCAAGCGTCGAGTTCTTTTGCGATCCGTTCGTAAGCCTCTTGATTCACACCGAGAGTGACTCCGGTAAAATGGCGCTCGTTTGCGGAATAGCGATCAACGGCACGTGCGGCCATATTCGCCATTTCCTTGTGCATGGCACGAATAGCAATAGGAAGCGCTTCCTTGGAGCCTATTACGGTCTGTTCCGTCTGCGAATAGACCTTTTCGCCATCCTTTTTCAGGAAACCGGCCTTCACCAGGAAATTCAGCACGTCGCGAACCTCCTCGGCGGTCACATGTTCCTTGCATTCATCCGCAATGTCTCGGGGAGTCGCCCCCGGCATCATCGGAACAAGCTCCCTCAAAACAGGATACTTCCAGGATTCATAATACTGGAACATATCTCCATCGACCACACGCACCTTGTGTTCCTGCGCGATTCTCTGCATTTCAAGGAGAGCTGCCTTCTTGACATCATCTTTTTCGGCATTGCCAAAGACGACCATTTCTCGGAAATAATCTTCCTCAAAACCGGAAAGGCCCATCGCCTTCGCCACATTGCCCACCTTGACCTTGCTTAGCTTACTCTGGCCCATGCACACCAGCTTCAGGAAATTCGGCGAAGTAAACCCGGCACTCTTGCAGAACTCGCGCCACGAGAACGCACCAAGACGCTTGCGTTCGTCGTAGTAGTCCTGCATAAAGCGGTGATAATCTTTATATTCAAGTACCGATTTCATACTAATGAATATATCTAATTCGCGCCATTCAGGCAACACTTTTATTATACAAAATCAAAGATTTTTGTAAAAATTCAGCAATTTTACTAAATAAAATCAAATATTTTCCTCTAAATTATACAAACCGTATAATACAAGATTTTGGGTATCCTCAAAAGGCAAATCAGTCGTTCATTTCGACATGAAGGTGTTCCATCTCGCCCTTTTCCCAGAGCACCCTGAAACGTTCGCCCAGCCTATCCTGGAGCATTTCGACAATTTCACGGCGCTTGGTCATGGGAACATCCTTGATACGGACATCCATCGCCGCGTTCTTGTAATGTTTTGAATTCGGCTTATGGTACGGATAGTCGTTTCCGCTCGTAATCACGGGAACATAATCGTCGCCCATCACCTTATGAAAGCAGTGGACAACCTCGATTCCCGCCGTATCCATCGCCGGGAGCAGGCTTTCCAGATAAACGCCTTCCTTCTGGCGTGTTCGCTTAAGGAGCAGACGGTGAACCTCGCGCTGGTTAAAGGGCTTAAGGTTCAAATGGCGCATATATTCTTCGGCAGACCAAGTTTCCTCGACCTGCGGAGGCTCGTATTTCGGAATCGGGCGGGTATTCGCCTGAATTAACTTGTAAACACCGAAAATAGCGGACAGGGCAAGAATCGGGGCCAACAAATACAAATGTTTAACAAAAAATTGCATTTTCTCGCATTCAAAAATACTATTTTATGGACATGAAGAAAGCAATTCTTATTTCCGCAACACTTATTTCCTCGATGTTCCTTTTCGGCTGCGGCGACAACGGCGCCAACTATACCGGTTGCTGGAAGGGCGAAGCCAATATGATTTTTGAAGTCCTGACCGACAACAACCAGGACTACACCATCCGCAACGTGAACGGCGACCTGAGCGCCACCATCCAAGACGGCAAGCTTTGTGGAAAGAACTCGCTCGACATGCCTTACTGCATGAGCGTCAAAGGCGACTCCGCCTACTACGAATTCGGTGGCATCACCACCGGTTACGCTCGCATCAGCAAGGAAGAATACGAAGATATCTTCGCCTCGCAGAAAAAAGCTGCCGTACAGTAGCTTCTACTCAATTACGTCCTTCAGGATTTGCTCTATCATGTACTCGCTGGGGGCACCGCTCCAGACGCGTTTGATGTAGCCATCCTTATCCAACAGCATCAGTGTCGGAACAGCGTGGATGCCATAGCGCATCCACATTTCTTTTTTAGCGTCGCGATAGAGCGGATACGGAGATGCGTGCTGGTGAGCATAAAAATCGTTCAGGACATCCACGGACTCGTCGGCGATTCCAATAACCTCGAGCCCCTTGGAACTGTACTTATTGTAAATGTTCGCAAGCACCGGGAGCGTCTTGCGGCAAGGGCCGCACCAGGTCGCCCAGAAATCGAGCAATGTCGCTTTCGGCTTTTCCTTGCGTTTTTCACCATTCTTGTAAAAGTTTTCGCCGAACTTGGCGATCTTGCTGCCGATGGCGGATCCCGTCAAGTTGCTGATATCGTCGGGGCGTTCGGTCAGGGCAACCGTCAGCGTTTTCTTCTTGCCCTCGCGCGAAATTTCAATCTTGATTTTCTGCCCCGCCTTGTGCCCTGCGACAGCCGACTGAATTTGCGACATATCCGAGAGCGGGCTCCCCTGCACCCCAATAATCTGGTCACCAGCCACCATACCCGCCGCAAAGCAGCCGGACTCCGGGTGAACACCGATTACGTTGAGAGCAAGATGGTTCTCGAAGGAAGTCTTCTTGAAAGTGACTCCGAGCCAGGGAACTGCAAAAGAGATGCCGGTTGCCAAAAGAACTGCGACAGAAAGATTACGAATAAAAGATTTTTTCACTAACAAACCCACCTTCCTTTCTAAAAGAGATCCCCGCCTACGCGGGGATGACATAATGAGGCTCGAATGACGTTCGTTACACAGCCTTGGTCTGCTTCGGATTGTGGTCATCGTAATCCGTGAGCGTCGAGTACCCCGATTCCAGCAGGGCCGCTTCGAGTTCCTTGCGCATGGCGTGCGCGGCCATCCAGCGGAAGGCAACCACCGAGTAGCATTCCACGGCATCGACCCCGAGCTTGATGAGGTCGAAAATTTTGAAACCATGGTCAATACCACCGCAGGCAATCACGCTGATTTCTGGATAGTGCGTACGGATGTAGGTGACGTTCCACATCATGTTCTCATAGAGAGGACGACCGGACATACCGCCACAGTCACCGTCGTCGCGGAGCGGAGTCAGGTCTTCGTACTTCGCCTCTACAGGAAGTTCGCTAATTTTCTTGGTCGGGTAAGTATTGCCCACCACTACCCCGTTTACGCCCGTACGCACGAGCATATCCATGATGTTCACCAAGTGGCGTTCGGAAAGGTCGGGGCTGATCTTGGCATACACGGCCTTACGGATAGCCTGAGCATTCCTGTACTTCATGATTTCGCCGAAGATTCGTTCGGTAAGCGACAAATCCATATCGACGCGGGCCTCGCCGGTATTGGGGCAGCTCACGTTGATTTCGATGTAGTCGCCGGCCTTGTAGGCAATCGCAAAACTTTCAAGTAAGTCCTTCAGCTTATCTTCGTCATTGGTAAGCCCCGGAGTTTCTGCTACGGACACCCCCACGCAAAGCCCGACCTTGTGCGCCTTGGTCAGCTGTTCATCGGTACGGCGAGCGATGACTTCGACACCCTCGTTATTGAGCCCCATGCTGTTGTGGATGGCACGGTCGTTTTCCAGGAAACCGATACGAGGACGGTGCGTATTGCCTTCACGGAACTTGCGGGTGGCCGTGCCAACGGTAATACCGCCGAAGCCCATGTTTGCATAGTCACAAATTCTTTTCGCCGTCTTGTTCGCACCAGCCGCCAAAATGATAGGGCAACCGAGATACAGGGAATTGCTGTGGTCGGGAAAAGTGATGACGCGCTTGAGAGTCTTGCTCAGGTCAGGGCGGCCACCCATAAACGGAATAAAGGGAGCCAATCGCGCGGCATGCTTCAACGAATCGTGACGAAATTCCGGATTGTTATGGAAAATACGGCGAATGAGCGCCAGGACACGGTCACCAAAGTTCAGGTAATACTCGTGATTCACGCAGTTGAAAGACATGGGTAATCCTTTTTGCCAAAACTTACTCTTCAAAAAATAGAAAATATCTATCACCAGTGACCAATTTTTACAAGGTTTACTATTTTATTGAGTAGAAAAGGAGATGTCCGCTTTTATCATCTGTTGAGTTGAATTATGGAACAGAGTACTATTGATTCAGTCGTCGCCGCCATCCACCAGAAGATGCCCGCCTATATCAAGACCCTGAGTGACTTGGTCAGCATTCCCTCGATCAGTTTTGACAATTTTGACCAGAAATTCGTACTGGACTCCGCCGAAAAAGTCAAGGAACTTTTCTTGCAGGCAGGGCTCAGCAACGTGCAATTCCTGTTGCCCCCCAGCGGGCGCCCTTCCGTGTACGGAGAAAGCCTCACTAGCCCCGACAAGCCGACGGTTCTTCTGTACGCACACCATGACGTACAACCGCCCATGCGCGAAGCCCTCTGGAACACCAAGCCGTTCGAGGCAAGCCTGCAGGGCGACCGTCTTTACGGCCGCGGCACCGCCGATGACAAGGCGGGAATCGTCACGCATCTCGCCGCACTTGAACAGGTGCGCGCCCTGAAGAAAAAAGACGGACCGAACCTCAAGTTCTTAATTGAAGGCGAAGAGGAATCCGGCAGCGCAGGCTTCGAGGAAATCCTTAAAAAGAACGCCGAGCTTTTAAAGTGCGACGCCGTCATCGTGGCTGACCTAGGCAACTTCGCCAAGGGAACGCCCTCGATTACCACGACCCTCCGCGGCATGAGCGCCGTGAGCGTAGAACTCAAGGCCACGAAGGCCCCGCTTCATTCCGGAAGCTGGTCCGGTCCCATTCCCGACCCCGGTCAGGTACTTTGCCGCATGATTGCAAGCCTTACCGACGGCAAGGGCAACATTCTCATTCCGAATTTCGAGGACACACTCATCCCCCCGACCGAAGAGGAACTCAAGAGTTACAAGAGCCTCGGCATGACCGAAAAAATTTTCCGTAACGACGGTGGCATCCTGGAAAGCGTGCAGCTGAAAGTTCCCGAAGACGAAATCCTCCTGTCGCTGTGGCGCAGGCCCTCGATTGTGGTCACCGCAATGGAGGTTGGCAGCCGCACAAACGCAGGAAACGTTCTACAGGACTCCGCATACGCCCGTATCGGCATCCGACTCGCCCCCGGCATGGAAGCCGATATTGCGACTCAACAGCTGGTGGAATTCCTGCAGGCACAGGTCCCCTACGGACTCGAATGTAGCATCGTAACCGAAGACGGCGCAAACCCGTTCGTGACCGACACGACCCACCCGTTCTTCAAGAAGATGAGCGAAGCGATGGCGAACGCCTACAATGCCGAAACAAAGTTCATTGGCTGTGGCGCGAGCATCCCCGGCGCAGAACTGTTCCGCAACACCTTCGGCGACATACCTATCCTCTTGACCGGCCTCGAAGATCCCGAATGCAATGCCCACGGCGAAAACGAAAGCCTTTACCTGCCCGACTTTGAACATGGCATCGTGGCAGAAACCTTGTTCTTTGGAGAAATTTCCTAATGAGTACGAAAAAGTTTCCTAGACTCGTTGTTCTGACCGGTGCTGGCATCAGTGCCGAATCGGGACTCCGCACTTTCCGCGGCAACGACGGCATGTGGGAACACGAAAACATCGACGACGTGTGCACGCCCGAAGGCTACTACCGCGACAAGAAGCGCGTGAAGGATTTTTACAACTTCCTACGCAAAGGTCTCAAGGAACACGAACCGAACGCGGCACATTTCGCACTCGCCGAGCTAGAAAAGCGCCTTGGCGACGACTTTCTTCTGGTCACGCAGAACGTGGACAACCTGCACGAACGTGCGGGTTCCAAGCGCGTACTGCACATGCATGGCGACCTGATGCGCCTGACCTGCGAACACAACCCGAAGCACGAGTTCCTGTTCGACGGCGAAGAAACCCTTGAGACACGTTGCCCCTTCTGCGGCGCAATGACGCGTCCGGACATCGTATTCTTCGGAGAACAGCCGCTCTATATGGAAGAAATCCAAGACGCCCTGCAGCACTGCAAGGAATTCGTCTACATCGGCACGAGCAGCGTGGTCTACCCCGCCGCCGGCTTCAAGAGTTTCGCCAAGAGCTTTGGCGCCAAGGTCACCTGCCTGAACCTTGAAGTCCCGACTAGCGACCCCTACACCGACATTTTCGTACAAGGTAAGGCGACAGAAATTGTCCCTAAGTGGTGCGAAGAATTTAAGTAGAATTATCTTAAATCAGGAAACAATTCGCTTCGTGGTTCAATGAGCCCGAAGCTTTTTGTTTAGGAGGAACCTGCGCGGACTTGCACTTTTCGCGGAGTTCAGCAGATGCATTCGCACACTTTTCGCAACGGTCTGCAAAGCGGCAGCCCTTCACAAAGTCTCGCGGATGCGGCACGGAGCCAGGAATTGACTTCATCGTACGCATGTCGCTATGGTTCTCGGGAATAGCGGCCAAAAGCCCCTGTGTATACGGGTGCATCGGGTTATCGATCACGTCACGGACACCACCGGTTTCTACGATGCGGCCCGCATACATCACCGCCACACGGTCCGCATACTGCGACACGATTCCCATATTATGCGTAATCAGAAGAACCGCCGTTCCGGTGCGGCTCGCCATATCCTTGAGAACGGCGAGGACCTGCGCCTGCACCGTCACGTCCAGGGCAGTCGTCGGCTCATCAGCAATAATCAGCTTGGGCTTGGACAGCAGCGCCATTACAATGCATACGCGCTGGAGCATTCCGCCCGAAAGTTCATGCGGATAGGAATCCAAGACGCGATCCACATCCTTGAAGCCCGCAAGGGTAAGCTGCTCGCGGACTGTGGCTAGAAACGATTCCTTTGTCACCTTGGAGGAAGCCGCAGAACTGAACTTGAAGACTTCCATCAGCTGCTTTCGGATGGTCACCACAGGATTCAGCGCCTGCATCGGTTCCTGAAAGATGCAAGAAATTTCAGAGCCTCGAACTTTCTGCAAGTCCGCAAGCGGCAACTTTGCCAAGTCAATCGGCGAAGCATCGGCGCAATAGAGTACAGAACCTTCCACAATTTTCGCACTCGGCTGCGGCAACAGGCGCAAGATACTCATCGCCGTTACACTCTTTCCGCAACCGGACTCGCCCACCAACGCAAAGAATTCTCCCGCCGCAATTTCGAAACAGACCTTGTCGGTCACCTGCAGCGGCACAATTCCATCGCGGGGCTTACCGTTCTTGTCAAACCCGAAAGCGACCGAGAGATCCTTTACTTGCAAGACAGAATTCATCGTCCCAGGAACTCCCTGATTTCATCCAGTCGCGATTCCGCAATTCGCCTGCCGATATCATAGACTCGCTGCAATTCGTTCACATTTCTTTCGATGCGGCTGATGTTGAGAGATTCCTCGGGGCAAATCACCAGCACGTTCCCCGCCTTTTCCTGTTCAAAGACATAGCGGGTCTCTTCATTGTACATTTCGTGACGGTGCGCCGTCGCCTCGATAAACTTCGGGTACTTGCGATAGACCAGTCGAATCAATGGCATCAGGCTATTCGGCTTTTTCACATAATTACGCGGTTGGGTCAAGATGACCACATTGCGGTCGTACCCCTGAGACTGCATAAAGGCTAGCGGAATCGAATCGGCAATACCGCCGTCCATGTACTTGCCACCGTCAATTTCCACAATCCTTGCAGCAAGCGGCATCGAAGCCGAAGCCTGCATCCAGGCGAGTTCCTTGTCGTTACCGTCGGTGAACTTCGGGAAAAGGGCCTTGCCGGTTTCCATGTCCGTAACGCCCATGTAAAATTCCATCGGGTTCGCCTTAAGCGTCTCGAAATCGAACGGATCCAGTTCCTGCGGAATCGTCTTATAACAGAATTCGGCATTGTAAATATCGCCAGTCTTGATCCACGAACGGAAACTGCAAAAGCGCTTGTCCCCCGCAAAGCGCCGATTGTAGCGCAAGGCGCGTCCCGGCTGTCTGGACTTGAGGTTGCATCCGAAACAGGCCCCGGCAGAAATACCCACGGCACCGTCAAAGTCGATTCCCTTTTCCATAAAGGTATCGAGGATGCCGCAAGTATACAGGCCGCGCATACCGCCACCTTCAAGAACAAGACCTTTTTTAGACATTGGGGAATTAGACATACCTATCTCCCGACTTCGGATCCATTGCATCCCGCACGCCTTCTCCCACGAAAGTGGTCAAGAGGAGCGTGATAAACAGTGCAGCGACCGTGCTCACCGAAATCCATGGTGCATACAAATTGTTGAGCCCCTGGCTCATAAGTTCGCCCCAGCTCGGAGTCGGCGGTTGCAGGCCGAATCCCAAGAAGTCCAACGACGTAAGGCTTCCGATTCCGCCAATCAAAGTAAACGGGAAAAGCGTCACCACGGGTGTCATCGCATTCGGCAAAATTTCCTTGAAGAAAATGTGGCGGTGTCCCATCCCCAGCACCTTGGCGGACTGCACATAGGTCATGCCTCGCAGCTTCAAGAATTCCGCACGCATGTAGTAGCTGAGCGAAATCCAGTTGAAAGCGGCCATGATCAAAATCAAAAGCCAGAAACTGCGCCCGTAAATGCTACCGATTAAAATCACCACGTAAAGCATCGGAAGCGAAGACCAGATTTCGATAAAACGCTGCATGCCCGTATCCCAGAACTTGCCGAGATACCCCTGGATACCACCGATGACAATCCCGAGGAACGTCCCAAGAATCGTCAAAAGCAAGCTAAAGCTGATGCAGATGCGGAAACCGTGAATCAGACGCGAAAGAACATCGCGACCGTTGCTGTCTGTTCCGAGCCAATGCCTTGCACTCGGCGCAAACGGAGGCGCACCATCTTCACTCAAGTCGGCTTTCAGCGGGTCGTGAGCGATTGGAGGCATCACCGCCCAATAATCAGGGCAGCCCCCCGCACGCGTAAAGCCTTCGGCGGCATCTTCTTCGCACTCCCGAACCGTCGCGAACAATTTTGCATAATCCTGTTCCGTCTGGTATTCCCCGCCAAAATCTTTTTCGCTGTAGCGCACGAATGCCGGGAAATAGGACTTACCTTCGTAACGCAGGAAAAGCGGTTCGTCATTCACCGTCCACGGACTCGTGAGCGAAAGTAGATACGCCAGCACGAGCACCACCAACGACCAGAACGCCCGCTTATTCTTGCGGAAACGCTTCAGGCGATTCAAGGTCTCTTGGGTCAGACGGATTTTCATTCAGGCTAATAATAGAAAAAATTGGAGACAAACGAGAACCGATTCCTTTTTGGAGCCTTTCGTTCCGAATGGGAAGATTCGTCCCACTTTTTCTTCCAAGTTTTTTCACGAAGGCCATTTTTCATAGTGTAAAACAATACTCCGCAAAGTATCTTTAGAAAAAGAAACCAGCGGCAACACCGCGCAAAAAAAGGACGACAAAATGCTATCAAGGAATTGTTTGGGAATATCTACGCCCATCTCGCTCGGGCTCCTAGCCCTCCTCGCGGGATGTTCCGGCGAATCTTCTACCACCTCTGCCACCAACGACCTCAAAACGGCTGTTGAAGGAGCAATCGAAGGGGCAACCGAAAACACCAACGTCTGTCTCTATGACGGTTACTCCGCCATGCAGGGCGCCACGGGCGAAATCCTTTGTATGGACGCTGCAGGCAATCTTGCCTTCTGGATCAACACGGACGGAAGCTACGGTTTCCCGGAAGCCGCCCAGGGAACAACCACCGACCCGGCCACCGGATATTCCTCCGCGACCGAATCCGGCGTTGTAACGACGCCCACTTCCGACAGCACTTCTACGGGCGCTATCGAATCGAGCGCCTCCGCAACAGGCTCCACTGAAACAACCTCCAGCTGCACCGACAGCAAGGCGCTTTACACCATCAACGGCGTTTCATACTACCAGAGCGCACAAGGCTACATCTACTACTTCGACGAAGCCTGCAACCGCATCAAGGTCGAAACAGCCGCTTCTAGCAGCTCCGTAGCGCAGCCCATCGAAAGCAGCGATAATAACCAGCCGACCGTAAGCAGCTCTTCCATCACACCGATCGTAAGCAGCTCCTCCGTCACTCCGACGGTCAACAGCTCCTCTGCGACAACGGTGACAAGCAACGCCTCCACGTCTAACGGCAACACCCCCACCATCAAGTATGCAAGCGCATCCGCAACCCTCGAAAACGATAACGGCTGCGTCAGTATCGATGGTGGCACCGTCACTATCACCTGTGCAGGCGATTACTACTTCAACGGTAACGGCAACGGTCAAATCCAGGTGAACGCCGCAAGCACCGACAAGGTGGAACTCTACTTGAACAACTTAACGCTTTCCAACTCTAACGACGCACCCCTCTATGTCCGCAACGCAGACAAGGTCGTCATTAACCTCGAAAGCGGCACCACCAACACGTTCTCCGATGCCTCCACTAGAACGACCTACTACACCAAGGCAGACGGCACCAAGGATACCACGGGAGCTGCCATCTACGCCAAGGATGACCTCACCATCAAGGGTGAAGGTACACTCAAGGTGACCGGCAACTACAACAACGGCATCCATTCCAGCAACGACCTGCGCGTCCGCGGCAACCCGACCATCAACGTGACCGCCAAGAACAACGGCCTCAAGGGTAAGGGCCTTGTGGATATCGAAGGTGGCGACATTACCATCTCGGCTACAAGCGGCGACGGCATCAAGAGTGACGAATGCACCGTGAACGGCTCCGACACCACTATCACCGATGGCAAGGGCATCGTCGATATCAAGGGTGGCAAAATCACCATCACCAAGGCTGGCGACGACGGTATCCAGGCATACAACTATATTATTGTCCGCGACTCGGTCTCTACCCCGACCATCAACGTGACCTCCACCGGCAAGGGTATCGTCTCGGAAAACAGGGTCTACATCAACGCTGGTAAGATCGACATATCTTCGGGCGATGACGGCGTCCACTCCAATATGAACGTCTACTTCAACGGCGGCTACACCACCATTGCAGCGCCCAAGAACGACGGTGTCCACGCCGACTCCACACTTACGATTAACGACGGAACCATCTACGTGACCAATTCCTACGAAGGCCTCGAAGCTTGGTACATCAAGGCAAACGGCGGCATCACCGATGTCTACGGAACCGATGACGCCTGGAATGCGGCCGGCGGCAACGACGGCTCGGGCAACACCAGTCAGGGCGGCCAGTCCAACTGGGGATTCGGCCCCGGAGGCAGCATGGGTGGCAGCATGGGTAGCAGCAGCGGATTCTTGACCATTACGGGCGGCGTACACCACGCAAAGACCAGTTCCGGTGACACCGACGGTATCGACAGCAACGGCGAACTCACGATTTCTGGTGGCGTTGTCATCGTTGAATGCCAGATCAGCGGCGGCATGGGCGGCTCCTTTGACTCCGACGGAAATGCAAGCCTTACGAGCAAGACCGTACTTGGCTTCAGCAGCGGCTCTTCGGAAAAGGGTTCCAACTACAGTGTCTCCTTCAGCACTAGCAGCTACTACGGCACCTCCAATGTAGCCTTCAAGCCCACCATTTCCGGTAGATACATGGTGACCACCACGGGTCAGCCCTCGCAGATCAGCAACGTTTCGAGCTACAGCAAGAGCGTTACCTTCCCGTCGGGTAGCACCGTCTACTACAACGAATAGATCCTACTCCAACCCAACCACATAAAAGTCCCCCGCGGATGCGGGGGGCTTTTATCACTTATATCCAGGATTTTTAGACGCAAGACCATTCGGTACTTGCGACTTTTATCTAAACTACATCCAGCTGCGTTCAGAAGTACCCGAAATACCGCGAATCTTAAGATCGAAGTCATCGGGGTTCGTCGCCGCGTTCATAGCCGTTTCAAGGGAAATCTTTTCTTCTTCGTAGAGTTTCAGGAGCGCCTGGTCGAAGGTCTGACTGCGGTACTGCATATGGCCTTCGGCAATGGCCTGTTCAATCAGGTCGTTCTTGTCCTTGTCTTCGATATATTCCTTGATGGCAGCCGTGTTCACGAGGATTTCGGCGGCCGGCACTCGCCCGTTACCATCCTTGGTCGGCAACAAGCGGAGCGAAATAATGCCTGCAAGCACTTCAGAAAGCAGCAAGCGGATTTCGTCGTGCTGGTGCGGCGGATACATCGAAAGCACACGGTGAATCGTTTCGGTCGCGTTCGTGGTATGGATCGTCGCAAACACCATGTGACCCGTATCGGCAGCCGTCAAGGCAATCTGCATGGTTTCAAGGTCACGAATTTCGCCCACCAGAAGCACATCCGGGTCCTGACGGAGGGCGGCACGCAGGGCGTTTGCATACGAAAGGGTATCCACGCCAATTTCACGCTGCGAAATAATGGCCTTGTCATCGCGGTAAAGGTATTCAATCGGGTCTTCGACCGTAATGATATTCACCGCTTCTTTCTGATTGATATAATCGAGCATGGCGGCCAATGTCGTCGACTTACCCGAACCAGTAGTACCTGTAACGAGCACAAGTCCGCGCTTGGTCAGAGACATGTCGCGAATCACTTCGGGCAAATGCAGGTCTTCGAAAGCAGGAATCTTCGCCTTGATATGACGAATCACGACTGCAATCGTTCCACGCTGGCGGAACACGTTCACACGGAAACGACCCATGTCGCGGGCTCCCACGGCAAAGTCACATTCCTTGTTCGCTTCAAAGCGCTGTTTCTGGTCGCGGTTCATGATATCATCCAAGAAGGAATCCATCATCATGGAGTCAACTCGGATATCAAACGGACGCTGCAGCGCACCGTTGATACGATAGACTGGAGGAACCCCTACGCGCAAATGCAAGTCAGATGCATTGCGGTTCACCATTTCGCGAAGTAGCTTTTCAATACGCAGTTGCGGTTGCTGTTCAGCCATTAGGCATTGCCTCCGAACTTTTCGTTATAGAGCTTTTCGATTTCGTCCTTGCGCTTTGCAATTTCTTCGTTGTCGGGTTCCTTCTGGGCGAGGTCCTTGTAGATTTCGAGAGCCTTGCCGTACTTGCCCTGATCAAAGTAGATCTCGGCCAAGGTCGGAGTATTCAGGCTTTCGTCCAGGTCGTAGGCACCACGATCCAGCGGAGCATCGGGATTGTTGATCAGTCCCGCAGAAATTTCATCGTCGGAATCACCAGACATCAGAAAATCGACACCCTTGTTAGAAGGCTTGTCTTCTTCGGTCAAGGAATCGTCGTCCATGTCGAACAGGCCCTTGAAGGCACCGGAAACTTCCGATTCAAGGGAATCCAAATCCTTGGGTGCATCTGCCGGAGCAGCGGCAAAAGTCTCTTCGGCAGGAGCCGCTTCGGCGGCCGGCGAATGAGATTCATCCAAAGCCAGGGAATCATCTGCGGCTTCGTCTTTTCCGAACAAACTATCAAACGAATTGTCCAGGTCCTTGGAAAGCGATTCTTCCGAAATGTTACCGAAGGATTCCTCGATAGCGGCACCCGTCGCTTCCTGGTCATTAGACAAAGGTTCAGAAGCGGTTTCCGTCTTTGCGGCAGGAAGGTCCAAGTCATCGTCGTCGTTACCGAACATCGATGCAAAGGCACCGCCCATTTCCTTGGCGAGGTCAGATTCTTCGGGCTTCACTTCAGGCATTTCAAGTTCGGCCTCAGCCTTGTCCACCTGTTCAGCGAGACTTACAGATTCTTCTGCTGCAGGAGCTTCGGCGAGAGTTTCAGATTCAGCCTGCGGCTTTTCTTCGGGCAGGTCGTCGTCGCTACCGAACAAGGAATCAAAGGCATTATCTACACTGAAGCCCGCATCGGATGCAGTAGCCGGAGCAGCCTCTTCGGCAACCGGAGCAATTTCTTCAGCCGTTTCCTCAGCAGCAGCTTCCTCGGCAGGAGCAGGTTCATCGAGAGCAGGAGCATCTTCCACCGGAGCTCCACCCGGAGTCCAGTCGCCCGTCAGGTTCATATCTGCATCGGCAGACTTTTCGAAAAGGCCACCTTCTTCGGACGGCAGTTCAAGGTCATCGGAAAGATCTGCGGCAAAGTCTGCGGCGGGTTCGGCAGCAGCATCAGCTGCAGCTTTTTCAGCAGGAGCATCAATCGAGGCAGACTGCGGCTTCTCTTCAGGCAATTCATCTTCACCGAAGATAGAATCGAAGGCATTGTCGATCGTGGTCGGTTCATCGGCCTTGTTTTCGGCGGCGGGTTCAGCAACCTCGTCAGCCGTCAAATTCATATCGGCGGCAGCAGACTTCTCGAAAAGGCCTCCGTCCTCGGACGGCAGTTCAAGGTCATCAGAAAGATCTGCGGTAAAGTCTGCGGCGGGTTCAGCGGCGATATCGGCAGGTTCGGCTGCAGGTTCTTCGGCAGCTGATTCTTCAGCGGGAGCATCAATCGAGGCCTGCGGCTTTTCTTCGGGAAGTTCATCTTCACCAAAGATATCGCCGAACGCATCGTCAATGCTCTGCGGCTTGTCTTCGACAGGAGCTTCTTCCGTAGCCAGGGCTTCAGGAGCTGGTTCGTCGGCAGGAGCATCAATAGAAACAGACTGCGGCTTTTCTTCGGGAAGTTCGTCTTCACCAAAGATATCGCCAAACGCATCGTCGATACTCTGCGGCTTGTCTTCTGCAGGAGCTTCTTCCGTAGCCTCGGGAGCTGCCGCACCGAAAATGCTTGCCGCATTTGCTTCGGCGCTGTCATCAATACTTGCAGGAATATCGGAAGGAACATCGGCTGCGGGAGCGGAAGATTCTTCCGGTTCAAGATCGTCTTCAAGTCCGAACATATCGGACAGGGCGGAACCGACATCGCTACTGGAGATGTTCTCGTCTTCGCTCAATTCTTCCAGCGGCTTATCCGCAGCGGATTCGTTGTTGATGGAATCCATCGCCGAATTCAGCGAAGCGGACAGGTCTTCCATCGCAGAATCATCGGCATCGTCATTACCAGGAATCATCGAGGCCAAGGCCGCAAACGGATCGTCACCTGCAGATTCAGCCACATCGGCAGCCGAAGCATCGGCTTCCGCCGCCTGCGGTTCGTTCAGCGAGAATTCGTCAGCAGGAGCGGCTTCGGTAGATTCAGCAGCAGGTTCGGCGGTAAACTCGTCACTCAAGTCCATGTTACCGACATCAGGCATGCTGAAGTCGGTATCGGAAATTTCACCGGCCATCGCGGCAGCCGCAGCGGCACCGACCACGACGTCGTATTCGTCTTTCCAGAAAGTGTTCAGCGGATCCATATCGTGCAAGCGACGATAACAGACGTTGCGTTCCCCGATGTTTTCCAGCTTGTCGTAGGCATCGCCCATAATCTGCTGGGCAGCCAGGTTAAAGGGATCTGCGACAAGGACCTTCTCGCATTCCTCAATACAGGCATCGTAGCTTTCTTTCTGGAACAGGATCTTGGAACGGACGAGCATAGCCGCCACATCGTTCGGATAAAGCGTCAGGCCGCCATCGACCCTCTGCAGAGCCTGGTCCAGGTTGCCCGCCTCACGTTCAAGGTCGGCAAGCCATGCAAACGCCCTGGAGTTTACGTTCTTCTTGCCAATCGTCTTTTTAAGGGAATCCAACGTCACCGCCATAATCACCTCTTAGAGCAAAATTGCTTCGTCCGCCAAAAGGACAGGAATTCCTTCGCGAACCGGATACACCCTGGAACCGTCTTCGGTGGTCAACGCCTCGGTCAGGGGTTCAGAAACTTTTTCACCGGCAACGTTCTTGGCAGAACCGGCAGAAATAGCATTATTCACCTTGGCAATGATTTCGTCAGATGCCAACTTGAGCTTTCCCCTGGTTTCGGGGCAGCAAAGAATATCCAAAAGATTTGTATCGAACATAAAACCTTAATAATCAAATACTTACACAAAAAATAACTCATTTTTGTGCAATGTGTAAAGATTTTGTTGGAAATTGCCGTTTTTAGTGCAAATATTTCAGGTTTACAAGGGCAAAATTGCCTTCTGCCGCGTTACCGATCAGCAGAAACACGCGTAAACCGAGGCTATCGAGCCATTTAATGTCAAACGGTTCGCGGTATCCCGAGAAATTGGAGACCACCAAAAGCTCGCGGCAGCCGGTCCGGTTGCAAATGGACTGCATCTCGGACACGTTCCCCAACAGGTGTTGACGGTTTTCATCGGTAATCTTTTCGGGCTCCGAACTCACGCAGCCAAGGATTTCGATACCGGGAATCACGTTGTAGCGGTCAAACCAGCCGTTCAGGGAATCTTCCGAACCGCCAAGCAGAATGGAGCGGTGGCGTTTCTTGGCAAAGATACGGTAGAAATAATTTATCCAAAATGCAACGCGGCGCCAAGCAAGGAGAGCCAGCGGGATAAAGAGGCTGGAACAAACGACATAGACGCACCAGCCAATACTGGGATAAATTGTAGACCTGTCTCCTGGGTCATAAGAAAATTGGGCAAAGTAACGGAACGCCTCATACCCCCCAACAGCAAGAAGGTTCAGCGGCACAAGGTACCGCAAGAACTTTTCGCCCTTGAGGCTGGATTCTGTGTATTCCCCACGGAAAACAAGAAAGACCATATTAATAATGGCGACCAAGCCGACAAGCCACCAGTCTTCAAACTTAGTTAAAACCTCTATGGATTTCTTAATGGAAGAAAAAATGTATTCATCGTTTCCCAAACCGGGCAAAAATACAAGAGCCCATACAGCTACCACGCCCAAGTCCAGAAACATCTTCCAGAACTTCGGGATAAGGCGCGAGAACATGCCCACGAAGGCCGCAAACATGATACCGAACGACACGAGGAAATTCGGAACAAAGTAAAGGTCCTTGTGCTTACGCACAAAGATAAGCATCGCCTTGTAGAAATCCAAGTAGGAATCCCAGCGGCGGGTACGGCAGCTCTGGCCCTTGAAATGCAGAATATTCGTCGAAGGCGTGTAGTAGTTCTTGCAGCCGGCAACCTTCGCCCTGAAACACAGGTCCAAGTCCTCGCCGTACATGAAAAAGTCCTCGTCGAAACCACCCAGCTTTTCGTACAAGTCGCGACGCATGCAGAAGAACGAGCCACTGATGGCATCCACCTCGGTCACTTCGTCCGGGTCGGCATACGTCATGTTGTAGCTTGCAAGGGTCTTGTTCTTCGGAAAGAGAGCGGCAAGACCAATCGTCTTAGAAACCGCAGAGACAATCGTCGGGAACGAACGGCGACAGGCCCACTGGAGCGAGCCATCCTCATTCAGAATGCGGCAGCCCACCGTTCCCGATTCGGGGTGCTCTTCCATGAAGTCGAGCACCTTGGTAAAGGAATCGTGGGAAACGACCGTATCGGGATTGATAAAGAACAGGTAGGGCTTGGTTGCACGCTTTTCGGCGAGGTTGCAGCCCTTTCCAAAGCCGAGGTTTTCCTTGGAATCAATCCATTCCACTTCGGGGAAGAACTGCCTGATTTCGGGCAGAATCGGCTCGACCGAGCCATTATCAAGCACAATAACCTGCGCATCGATACCCTCGCATGCATCGCGAACGGACTTCAGGCATGCGGGAATGAAATCGCAAGAATTATAAGCAACAATGATAATGGAACAAGAGTACATAATAATTCAAAATTCGGAGTTCAGATTTCAGAGTTCGGAATAAAAAAATTCCAAATTCATCACGCAAGTCCTAGACGAAGTTTAAGGACCAGGAAAAAAGCTTCGGAGATAATGCCGCCGCTCATCTTGGAAGTACCGCGGGTACGGTCGGTAAATACGATGGGGATTTCCTTGACGCGGAGTCCCTTCTTCCAAATCTTGAAGGTCGTCTCGATCTGGAAGCAATAACCATCGCTCTTCATTTTGTCGAGGTTCAAAGCCTGCAGGGCTTCGCGACGGAAGCACTTGAAGCCGCCCGTAGCATCGCTAATCGGGAGCCCCGTCACAATACGAGTGTAAACGTTTGCACCGTAGCTGAGAATCAGGCGACGCAAATCCCAGTTCACCACGCTGATGCGGTGATTCTGGTAGCGGCTGCCGAGCACCAGGTCGGCATCTTCGGCCGTTTCCAAGAAACGATTCAAGTCGGTCGGAGCATGGCTAAAGTCGGCGTCCATTTCGAACACACGTTCGTAATCGCGTTCGAGAGCCCACTTGAAGCCCGTCACGTAAGCGGAGCCGAGGCCCATCTTGCCCTTGCGGCGGATCAAGTGAACGCGCGGATTTTTCTTGGTTTCTTCTTCGACCATATCACCCGTACCGTCGGGGCTGCCGTCGTCCACCACGAGAATTTCGAGGCATTCGTTCTGCTTTAAAATGGCCTCCATAATGAGCAGGATATTTTCCTTCTCGTTATAGGTAGGCACAATGACCAAACTTTTGGGATACGCCATAAACAATCTTCTCCTAACCTAAATCTACAATTTCTCGAATGGATTCGGCCACAGGATAGCTCTGTTTTTTGTTGCCATTCATCATTTCGCCCAAAAGACCGAGCGAAATAAACTGCACGCCCATCACAAGAGAGAAACCACCCGCCAAAAGGAGAGGTCTTACATGGAGAGCCCCGGTCTGCAGCCATTCATAGCCGAAGTAGCCAGAAATACCGAAACCAATCAGCATAAAGATGAGTCCCAGAAGTCCAAAGAAATGGAGCGGCTTTGAAGAAAAGCTACGCATGAACATGAGGGACACCAAATCCAGGAATCCCGACACCAGTCGCGACACGCCGTATTTAGACACACCGTGAATGCGAGCGCGGTGCGCCACCGGCATTTCGGTAATACGGAATCCCTGCCACTTCGCCATCACCGGGATAAAGCGGTGATAGTCGCCATACAGGTGAATGAAGCGCACCACGGAACTGCGGTATGCCTTGATGCCACAGTTGAAGTCGTGCAGACGCTGACCGCACACGATTGAAACTGTCAAGTTGAACAACTTGGAAGGCCAGGTCTTGTGCCACGGATCCAGGCGACGGATCTTCCAACCCGAAACAAGGTCGTAGCCGCTTTCCAGAATCTTGATCATCTTCGGAATTTCAAGCGGATCGTCCTGCAAGTCTCCGTCCAAGGTTGCCACGTACTTGCCACGCGCCTTGGAAAAGCCGAAAGCGAGCCCAGCCGCCTTTCCGCAGTTGAACTGGAAGCGGAAAGCGCGAATAAAGGAATACTCCTTCGACAAGTTCTCGATCACGTCCCAAGTGTTATCGCGGCTACCGTCATCGATAATGATCACTTCGAACTCGAAACCGGTCGGCTTGATGGCGTCGACGATTTCCTTAAGGAGTTCGGGAAGATTTTCACTTTCTTCCTTGACCGGAATGACAAGACTCAAATCCATGAAATTACCTTAAATTCTTTTCAAGCTCGACTATTCTGCGGCAGCGACCACCGCAGGTTCCTTTGCAGAATCCTTCTCGGCGGAATCCGTAGCGGGTTCAGCCGGAGCCTCAATCTTGAGCGGTTCATCGGACATCATCTCGATCTGACGACCACTCATGAGGAGGCGTGCGCGACCGCCTTCTTCGTAGGCAGGCACGTTGTCGAGACCGCGGTTCAGCACTTCCTGAGCCTTGGCCTTCTCCCCTGCTGCTTCGTAGACGAACGCAGCGGCCCAGTAGTTACGCCATTCCGAGGGGAACTGCTTCATTCCCATTTCGAGGTACTTGGAAGCAGCAGCGGCGAGGCTGTCCACCTCGGCCTTCTTTTCGGCCGTAAACGGATGGCTGTTCTTGAGAGCCGTAATCTTGTCGCGGGCGTCGAAGGAAATCTGCAAGTAGAGCGACACGTAGCCCGAAAGGAGACGTTCGGTTTCGCTGTTGATGTAGGCGGTACCGTCGCCAAGGCCACGGAACTTGAACACGGAGTCGATGAGGTTTGCCGTGTAGGCAGCATCGAAGGCATTGCGCTTCGGATTCAGGTCACCCTTCACGAAGTTGTAGACCATGCCTTCCTGCACCATGTACTTTTCGAGACCCATGAAGTTCGAAGTACCGACGGTCGTCGAAATTTCAATCGGCTTGTCCATGTTCTGGAGAGCAAGGTCAATCACCAGCTTGTGCTGCGTGAGCATCATGCCGCTACGGGTACGGTTAGCCCATTCGGTAAAGGCATCCCACACCTGGTAATGTACCTTGAACTGCATGAGCTTGGCGGAATCGGCCGGAGAAAGCGTCTGGCCTTCCATGGCATCGATGCGGTTCTTGAGCTGCGGCATCAGGCGCTGGGCGTTCTTCACCCAAGTAGAAACCTGATGGTTCGGATTCGAGGCGGAGCTGTTGTCAAGCACCATGTCGCGGTCGATAGCAGCCTTGTCGTAGCTGAGCTTCAGAATCGGCTCGTTGTCAAGCATCTGCTTGATGTACCAGTCGGTATTACCGAGCGAAAGGTTCACCACGCGAACGTCCTTACGCACACCGGCCACTTCCTGAGCAAACCACAGCGGGAAGGTATCGTTGTCACCGTTCGTAAAGAGAATCGCGTTCGGACGGCAGCTATTGAGCAGGTTGAAAGCGTAGTCCCAAGGAACCCAGAGGCCGGAACGGTCATGTTCCTTGTAGTTCGAAATGCAGGGAACCAGGAAGGAGACTGCCACCAGGACTGCAGCAGCAGGATTTGCAAAGGCGGCAAAAGAGGAGGTCGCCACCAGGAACACGAGGATACCGGCGCCAATACCGTAAATCATGCTCATGAAAATGAAGGCGGGCGTGTAGAAGTAGTCACGTTCGCGAACTTCCAAATGCACGGCATCAGGGAACGGAGCGCGGGCACCCACCTGGGCAAAACCGTTCTCAATCTTCTGCCAGTTCTGCCAAACGACGGAATTGGAGTAATCGTCGATTTCACGCTGCAGGGTTGCAAGCTGAGCATCGTTTGCACCACGTGCCTTGAGCGTTTCCATACGGATCTTGGCATGCTCGATGTTCTGACGCATGTCAATGAGATCGTTCGGATCCGGGAGTGCGGTAATGCCCATGCCACGGCTGTTCAAGTCCTGAACGTTGCGGCTCATGATGGAAACCCAGTAATCGTGTTCACGCTGTTCCATACGGGTGCCGTCGGCAAAGTTGATGTAGAACAGCAAGCCGAGGGAGCAAAGGGCGTAAAGCACAGAAACAAACACGCCCATGTTGCGATTGCGCTTCCAGACGAACACGCAAACCATGACCAGGAGGCCGTTAAAGATCAGGAACATGAGGAACTGCGGAAGTGTCGCATCACCCATGAAGCTCATCTGTGTGGGGAACTTGATTCCGAAACGTTCTACCGGCTGGTTGTCTGCGGCATCGAAGGTATAGATGCCGTTGGCATAGTTCACGTCGCCAACCTTGTAAGGCAGGTACTGCGCCATCTGGTATCCACCGTAACCCATGTGCGGGAACGAGAGGAACTGGTGGCTCACGCGGGCACGACGGTAGAAGGCACGGCTAATCATGCTTTCGGAGCCGTACTGCTTACGTTCGATGAAGTTATTGAAGGCGACCCAGTTTTCGTCCTTGAACAGGTTACCAAGCTGGAGGTTGCCCTGTTCGTCGCGGATGTTGATTTCAGGATCGTTTTCGTCGATAATCGGGTTCAGTTCCGAACGGATCGGAATGTAGAGGTGCGTGCTGTAACCGATCAAGGCGAAGAAGGCAAAAGCCAAGGACAGACGCATGCTGCGCTGCACACCCTTGTTCTTGATGGGCTTTGCAAGGCAAAGAATCGAAAGAGCAATCAGGCAGATGAACGAGATTTCGATAAAAGCGGACACCATGTAGATGACGGAGCAAAGGAGCGTACCCGTAATCCAGATAGGAATGCGTTCCACAATCTTCTTGGGTTCGGCCACGAGCAAAAGCGCAAACACGGCAGGCACCGTAAGCATGGTGTAAAGGTGAGCGCCCACGCCGAGGAAGGCGATATAGCAGATAAAGATCAGGATGCGGTCGCTGTATTCTTCGTTACGCTTGTTGTACCAAACGAGGCCGAGGTAAGAAACGAGCATCAAGATAAACATGGCGAGGCCGTAGACTTCGGCTTCGACAGCATTGAACCAGAATGTGTCCGAGAACGTGAGCAAGAATCCCGCCACGAGTGCGGAAGTCGCAAGCACGGCCGTACGGACCTTACCGGTAATCTTTTCGGCAAGGGCATCGGTCTTAAGGACCGTCGCCAACAGTTCCCAGGCAAAGAGAGCCGTCACATAGACTGTCGCCGCAGAACTCACCACCGAGATGTAGTTCACGCGCTTTGCAATTTCACCCACGAACGGGAGCAGCACGATGACTGCGCGGGCAAGGAACACAAAGAAGGGCGTTCCAGGAGGATGCGGAATGCCAAGCGTATTGGCGCAAGCGACAAATTCGCCGCAATCCCAGAAGCTTACCGTAGGAGCCATTGTCAGCACATACACGATCAGTGCCACAAATGCCGCAATGCCTGCGAAGATATGTTTCATCCATTTTTCCTTGAGCATTTTACTTTTCCTTGGGTTCGGTGACAACCATGCCACGGTTACGCATAAAGCCGGTCAAAAGGCCATTGACAAAGGAATCCGAATTGTCGGTGCTGTACTTGGCGGCAATCTGCACCGCTTCAGAAATAGCGACCTTCATCGGGATTTCGGGGATGTAAGAAAGTTCGACCATCGCAATGCGGAGCACAATGCGGTCGAGGCTTGCCATACGCTCGATGTCCCAGTGAGCGGCAGCAGTCTTGATGTTATCATCAAGTTCTTCACGATGGGCCTGCACCAGGTCCACCAGCTTCATTCCGTACTTTTTCTGTTCTGCGTGAAGGGGCTGGGATTCGAGAACTCCCGGAAGAGCCTCCCCCGCCGTAACACCGGCAATTTCCATCGCATACAACAGTTGCATCGCAAATACGCGAGCGGGTCTGTAACTTACTTTCATAATCTTTGCCAATAATTAGATGCTTTTATAAAGGTTTGCCATTTCAACGGCGGTGGATGCCCAGCTTGCGCCGAGGTTGCCGGCCTTGAGGCCTGCACGGTTCATCGCCTGGTCCACGGTGTCGGTGGTGAGGATTCCAAGAATCACGGGGAGCTTGCCTTCGGCGGCGATGTTTGCGATACCGCCGGTAGAAGCATTCACCACCACGTCGTAGTGGCTGGTCTCGCCGCGAATCACGGCACCGAGCGCCATTACGGCACTGTACTTGCCGCTGTCAGCGAGACGACGGCACACGCCCGGGAGTTCGAATGCGCCCGGCACATGCACGACGGAGATATCCTTGTCTGCCACACCGAGAAGTTCCAGCTGACGCACAGCTCCTTCCAGGAGCTTGTCGGTCACGACCTCGTTAAAGCGGGCAACGGCGATTGCCACCTTGAGGCCCGTTCCATTCAGGGAATTCTTGATTTCGTTCACCATTTATTTTTCCTCGTTCAAATTTTCTTCGGGCGCAATGCCTGCAGCACCGGCAGCTTCATCGACATGCAGCTGGTGTCCCATCTTCTTCTGCTTCGTGAGCAGGTAGAACAAGTTTTCCTTGTTCGGCTTGATTTCGATTGGCACGCGTTCCACGATCTTAAGGCCATAAGCCGTAATGCCCGAAATCTTGCTCGGGTTATTCGTCAAGAGACGCATTTCCTTGACGCCGAGGTCAGCCAAAATCTGGGCGCCCGTACCGTACTGGCGCAGGTCCGACTTGAACCCAAGGTGCAGGTTCGCTTCGACCGTGTCCATACCCTTTTCCTGCAGTTCGTAAGCGCGGAGCTTGTTGCAGAGCCCGATACCACGGCCTTCCTGACCACGCATGTAAAGGAACACGCCGCCGTGCTCGCCAATGAACTTCATGGCGGCGGCCAGCTGTTCGCCGCAGTCGCAGCGAAGGCTACCAAAGATATCACCCGTCAAGCATTCGCTGTGTACGCGCACGTACACCGGCTTGCTGAAGTCGGGGTTGCCCGCGACCCAGGCCACATGTTCTACGCCATCGGTCTTGCTGCGGTAAGCGTAAGCGGTAAAGTCGCCGTACTTCGTCTGCACATGCGGGGCGGCTACACGCTGCACGAGCTTCTCGTTTCTCAGACGGTAGTCGATGAGGTCACGGATCGAGATAATCTTGAGGTTAAACTTCTTCGCGACTTCCTGAAGTTGCGGCATGCGAGCCATGGTGCCGTCTTCGTTCATGATTTCGATCAGGGCGGCCGCCGGGCGCAGGCCCGCCAGCTTTGCCAAGTCTACTGCCGCTTCAGTATGGCCTGCGCGACGGAGTACGCCCTCTTCCTGGGCGTACAGGGGCGAAATATGCCCCGGCCTGCCGAAGTCGCTCGGCTTGGAATTCGGGTCCGAAAGAGCGAGAATCGTCGCCGCACGGTCGTGAGCGGATACACCCGTGGTGCAACCTTCAATTTTATCGACCATGATGGTAAACGGCGTTCCCAGAATCGAGGTGTTCTCGGCGGTCTGCCGCGTGAGGTTCAATTCATGGCAGCGCTTGATCGGGAGCGGTGCGCAAAGCACGCCACGACCTTCGTGGAGCATGAAGTTCACCTTCTCAGGCGTAATCTTTTCGGCGGCGATCACAAAATCGCCTTCGTTTTCGCGGTCTTCATCGTCGACCACGATCAAAAACTTGCCGTTCTTAAAATCTTCGATGGCCTCTTCAATCGTATTAAGCAAGGTCACGTTCCTTCAGATAATTTTCAATATACTTGCCGAGCATGTCGACTTCCACATTCACGATGGTTCCCGGAACCCAGTTGCGCAGGTTCGTGCGGGCCAAGGTTTCAGGGATAATGCACACGCGGATGGAATCCTCGAATTTTTCAGCGATCGTCAGGCTGATTCCGTTGAGCGAAATCGAACCGCGGCGAATCACGTAGCGACGCAGATCTGCCGGAAGTTTCAAATCCACTTCAACGCCCGTTTCGCGCGGAGTCACCTGGATAACTTCGGTAATGCAGTCCACATGGCCCATCACAAAGTGACCGCCCATAAAGCTGTCTGCACGACACGGAAGCTCCAAATTCACCAACTTGCCGACAGCGGCCTGCTTGAAGCCCGTGTTTTCCACCGTCTGGTGCATCAGGCAAAAAGTGGCTTCGTCATCGGTGCAAGATTCTATGGAAAGACAAACACCGTCGTTCGCGACACTGTCGCCCAACTTACAATTTTTAAAAAAGCCCGGTGACTTAAGGCGCATAGTAAGCGCATCGCCCCTACTTTCGATAGAAACGATTTCACCGGTAGATTGAATAATTCCCGTAAACATACGGGGCAAATATAGAAATTTAGATGAGAGACGAGAGACGAGAGACGAGAGAAAGTAGGCTGTAGGAAGCACTAAAACTTGATCGGATACAGCAAGTACCAGTGGAATTCGGGATAAACTTGCACGGTCGGGGCCGGCAACTTGAAGTAATTCAGGTACTTCACAATGGTGCGCGCCATGCGGCTCTGCGGGCGGAAAGCTTCCAGGTCGTAATCGAGCGCGATATAGACTTCACGATGCGGGTGCGGATCGTCCGTAAACACACCCTCGTCGATGCTGAGGCCCGCCGCCAGGGCAAGCCAGCTCGGATAATACGCACGGGCGGCCTTCGGCAACAGGCGATAAACCTTGAACGAAGCCCAGAAGGTCTGATTGCAGTAATCGTCCGTGAACACGCCCGTATCACTTTGTCTGTAATACGCCTTGGAATTGATCCAGTAACTCCACTTGAGATCTACGTACTTGAACACGGGAACGTAGCGCTCCGCCATAGGCAGAAAGCCTCCCAAGGTACCCGACAATACGTCGAAAACGCTAAAGCCCCACTTGGGCGCAAAGCCGTCCTTCACATCGATTGCAATATGGGTTGCCATCGCCGAAAAGCCGGCGAACAAGTACGAATAAAACTCGGAAATTCCCGCCCAGCGGTAGCCTTCGTAAAAGGACTCGCCCATCATGACGCCCGAGGCGAAATGGCCGAACTTGTCAAGGTTCAAAGCGTAGTCAAAATCGTTTTCAAAATGGAAATCACTCCCCTGCTCGTCCCACCAGCCCTTCTTGAACACGAGCCAGTAGGCTGCACCATAGGCAATCAGGACCGTCGAGGCCACGCCCACGCCCTTGGCAATCGAAAGTTCGGTCGTATCACCAGGGTCTTCGCTGCGGTAATCCCATGTAGAATCGCGCCAAGTCGGCGGATCGTAGGGGGCGGCCTGCAAGGAAACACTTGCAAACAGGAGCGCCACCAGCGCAATCAATAGGGAACGAAAAAATTTCACGGGGACAAAGATAGAAAAAAACAGGCGGTAGTGTCAAGGCATTCGTCATCGGTATATTGCGATTATTTTCCAGGTCTGTATTTATATCCTTCATAACAGTCTTCGAACGCGGCATCGGATTACTTGCTATGGGCGTTCCCCACACTGTCGTGTGGGTCGGGCTATATTCTGGGGGCAATCGGCTTCGCTTACGCTTGCCGCTCACCTCCCAGAACCAAGCCCCGCTGCGCGGGTCTTGTCCCCAAGGGGTCACTATCCCTAACGCTGCGGGGGTTCCCCCCCCGCTCCCCCTCGCAACACAGGGCACGGCCTAATCGGCCACGCCCTGTTAAACAAAAAACTCCTGCCTGATTTTTTATCAGGCAGGAGCAATGTTATTCAAGTTATGTCGTTTACAGCTATGCGGCATTTTCCTCTTCCTTCGCTTCGGTGGGGAAATCTACCACGGTCGTCTCGGGAGACTCTGTCGTATTCTTCCCTTTTCCCTTGCGAAGTTTCAGGTGCACCTTCTTCTGGTCGATGTGGCTGTTCACGGCATTGATGAACTGGATGCAGCCTTCGTCCTTTTCGAGAGTGGCCTTGCCGATTGCAAGCGTCGTCACGAGTCCGAATCCTTCGAGGCAGCGTTCGCGATACACCTTGTTGGCGTCGGCGACCTTCGAGGAATTCACCTTGTTGCGGTTCTGCACCGCCGTCAGGTATTCGTTGTGCTTGCTTTCGAGGTTTTCGAGCCAGGGCTTGAATCCGCAGGCGCTCAACTTGTCATCACCAACTTCCTTGAGGGTATTGATGATGTTCGTGAACGTACCGGTGGACTGGTCCTGATTCAGCCTCGTCGGGTCAGCGTTCTCGGCAAAGATCTTGCGGAGGCGTTCTCCCGTTGCAACCACGCCGCTGTCCGAAAGCGACTTGAGGCTCTTGGCGAAGTTCCTGCAAGAGGCGTAGGCGGCATTGCGTTCCTTGTCAAGGCGACTCACGATGCTGCCCACGGATTCTTCGACAGACACTTCAATGAGGTTAGCGTATTCACTTACAGAGGTGCGGTAGGTTTCGATGGACTTGCGAATGTCTTCGCTGGTGATGCTTGCGGTCTGCTCGACGAAGTATTTGTGGAGGCCCAGGAATTCTTCGTTGCGGAGCGTTCTGTAGTTGAGAGCATGGATCTTCATCATGATGCTATCCTCGTTTTAGAATGTTGTCGGTTTTTGTCTCAGGAACTCTTGCGTTCCCTTGTCTTCAAAGATACCGCCAAAATTTCAAAAGCGTATCACCGGAAATGCCCGTTTCCGACGAAAAAACAAAAATTAAGGACAAAGTGTAATTGAGTACAAACTAACTAAAAACTTTGTCTGGGTTGCATTGTTTTTTGTAAAAGTTGTGTCACGGCGATGTGTAGATTCTACACACTTCTACACGTCGTTTCCACTGAAGCCGAGAGAATCTTCGAGCCAGGTGTCAGTGCGCTGCACCGAAAGTCTGCTCCGATACGCCTTTCGCCCCGCCCTGTACTGTGCCCAACGCACCGAAAGGGCCGAAAGGGGCCCCAGGTGCCTAAAGATAACGGCAAGGGCGTTCGGCAGGTTGCGACGAAGGACTTCGTCTTCGAAAGACGCATAGTGACTAACGCTTCCGGGGTCGCCCTGACGCGCCGAACGTCCAAAAAGCTGGCGGTCGATTCGTGCCGACGGATTGCATTCGGTAGCAATCACATGCAACCCGCCAAGTTTCTTTACCTTATCGGGTATCTTGATATCCGTGCCGCGCCCGGCCATGTTCGTTGCGACCGTAATGGCACCAAGCTTTCCCGCGTCCGCGATAATGGAGGCTTCCTCTTCGCTACGCACGGCATTTATAACCTTACATTCAAGCCCAAGTGCCGTCACCATTTCGGCAAGTCTTTCGCTTTCGTCAATATCTTTCGTCCCAATCAGTATGGGGCGCCCCTTCTCATGTATGCGGAACACTTCCTTTACAATGGATAGCCGTTTCGATTCCTTTGTACCGAACGTTTTCAGCAAAGACACCTTCCGCCTATTCTTACGGTGATTCGGAATGCACACGACGGCGGCACCGTAAATCGTCCAGAATTCGGCTGCCGCTTCCTTGCCTGTCCCCGTCATTCCCGAGAAGTTCTTGTACAGCCTAAAGAAGCGCTGGAAACTCATGCGGGCCTCGGTCTCCTTGAGCCCCGAGAGTTCCAGACCTTCCTTGATTTCAATCATCTGGTGAAGCCCGCCGTTCCACGAACGCATGGGCATCTTGCGGCCCGTAGATTCATCTACAATCACAACCTTGCCCTCTTCCACGACATAGTGGCGGCCGCATTCAAAAAGTTTCTGCGCCACAAGGGCCTGGCGCACGAGGTCCTTCAAAAAGCCCGCACGGGCAAACTCGTCCTTCGATTCCAGTTCTTCCAGCCGTTCGTCGATGTCAGTCACAAAACGCACCGTGCGGTTCTTGAAATCGACTGCGTAGTCACGGCGTTCCTCAAGTTCCTTCGAAATTTCAAAGGCCACCCTGCAGCTTTCGTTAAATTCCGCATTTTCCTTTTCGCGCGAAATAATCAGCGGTGTCACGGCCTCGTCAATCAGCACGTTATCCGCCTCATCGACAATGGCGGTATAAAGTCCGCGCTGCACCAGGTTTCCTGTCAACCGTTCCAAGCCCTCGCTTGTGCCACCGACAATGCGTTTCGAAAAGTTCTGGAACTTGCCCAACGCAATGCGGTCTCGCAAGAAGTCGGCAAGAACCTCTTTCGCCGTAGAATAGGTCACGTCGGCAGCGTACCCCTCGCGCCGCTCCGCCGGTTTCATGGTTCCCGTAACCGCCCCCACCGAAACACCACAATACGAATAGAGCGGCTTCATAATCTCAGCATCGCGGGCGGCAAGGTAGTCATTCGCCGTAATCACATGGCAAGGCCGCTTGCTCCAGCCACGAACCACGCCGCACATGGCAGCCGTCACCGTCTTGCCCTCGCCCGTGGACATTTCGGCAATGTATCCGCGGTATAGCGCCAAGGCTCCGGCCACCTGTTCCACGTAAGGCCTGTAACCGAGCGTCCTTGCAACAGCCTCCTGTACAAGTGCAAAAGCATTCATCAGGGAATCCCTGTCGGGGTTGCGCCTAAAGCAGTTCTGGAGTCCATCCAGCTTGCCCCTGAGCATCGCATCGCTCAGGCCAGAATAGCTCCGCCCCAATTTGTCTATAAGCCGCGCGTCACGCAAAAGCCGTCGCAGCACTCCCCTGCGCCCCTTGAACCTTCCGACCATCCGAAAAACGAGGGCGTCAAGCCCCGTCGGGATCTTTTTCACTTGTTTGCAAGATGTCAGGCGATAGTTGTCGGTAAGGTTCATAAATCACATCTTGTAGTACTTTTGCAGGGCCTGACGCACCTTGCGGATTCCCTGCAAGGCAAGCGGAGTGTTCTTCAGGTGAAAGCGGATTTTACCGGAACGGCCGTGCGCCCAGTCAATCCCGTTCAAGGCGGGAGCATCCTTCTTTACAGAAGCACGCACCAGGTAAACCGGTTCCGCAGTGCGTTCGCCATACGAGCCGTCGCCCGACGCACGTGTCTCGATTTCGCCGCCGCCCAGCCAGCCGAGCGCCGCCGAAGGCAGGTGGTCGCGGGCAGCGGGAATCGCCGTCACGTTTTCTACGGGAATCTCGGTAAACGCCTCGCCGCTCAAACGGACCGACACGTGGCGCGGTTTATCCGTGAACAGGCGCGACACCTCCTCCTGACTCACCACCGCCAGAAAGTCAAACGCTGTCGTATCGAGCACCAACCCAACCGAATCGCCCCGCTGCAAGAACCGCCCCGCGTATTCGAGCGGATTTTTCACATCCCAAATGCCGTCCATCGGGGCAAGCAAGGCAAGCTTTTCGCGGTAACGCAACAGGTCGTTCAGTTCCTGTTTCAGCACCCCCAGGCGCTTTTCGAGCGGCAGCATATTTTCGGGAGCCTCGTCCAGCGCCTGATAATAGCTCTGCACCGTTTCGTTCACCTGGGCACGCTTTTCTTCAATCAAAAAGTCAAGTTCACGGTTTTCGAGAAGCATCAGCGTATCGCCCTGCTTGACAAGGCCCCTTTCAGCCCGGTACACCTTGGCCACCACGCCAGACTCGCCCACCGTGGTATTTTCGTAGCGCGCGGCCTCGATGACACCCGGAGCCTTGAACGTATCGGGAACCGGAACGTAGAACAAAGCCGCAAGCAGCCCACCCAGAACAAGCACGGTCAAAAGCACCGCCCGCGAACGCACTAGCGCAAGAGCGGGGCTTGCAAAAATGTACTTGAGGAACTTGCCCACCGGCATCACCACCATGGTCAGGCACAGCAAAACGCCCATGACAAAAGAAAGTATCAGGTAGTGCTGCGAAATGGCGACAATGAACCCCGTAAACAGGAAAATCCTGTAAATAGAGGACGCGACACCATAAACAGCGTAAATCACGCGTTCCGCCCAGGTCTCGGCGACAGGTTCGGCATCGCGCTTAAAAAAGGCATAGCGTTCCAGCAAGTACCTTAGATGCTGAACGGAACGCTGCTGCAAGTTGGGCATGTCCAGCAAGTCCGTAAGCATATAGTAGCCGTCAAAGCGCATAAGCGGGTTGATGTTGAACAGCACCGTAGAGACCGACGCCATAATCAGCACGTTATACGCAAGGCTCTTCGCAATGCCGCCGCCCAGGTTCGCCCATAGAATCAGGGCGACAGACGCTATGAAGAATTCCGTGAACATGCCCGCCGCCCCCACGAGCACGCGTCTCGACTTCTTGCGGAACGACCAGCTCGCCGTGGCATCCACATACGGGAGCGGAACAAGCAGCATGAACATAACGCCCAGCGTATGCACCTCGCCGCCATAGCGCTTGACCACGCTCGCGTGGCCAAATTCATGCAAAAGCTTGACGAACACGGTACACACGTAAACCCAGCCGATGTTCGACGGCGAGAGGAACCCCTGCGCACTGTCCTTGAGCGCATCAAAGTTTTCGACACCGTACTTGGCGGCAATACATACCGTGAGTAGCCAGACAAGGGCAAACGGCTTGCTAATCAGGCAGGCAATCAGCCAGCGCAACCTGTTCAGCAGGGCGTCGGGGTCGAACAGCGGCACCTTCAAGAAAAAGATGTTCAGGAGCGAAGCCTTTACCTTTTTCTGTCGCTGCTTGCGGTTACGCTCGAAAAGTTTCGCACCGTCGTCGGCCCCCACGTACATGAGCATGTTCGCCTGGTACAGCTGGGCAAGCATCTCGATGACCTCGCCCTGGCCGGGCATTTCGCCCTCGCCGTTCTTGAGCATTGCCCCCCAGACCTCGCCCACCGTCTTGTCGGGCGACAGGCGCGACACGAAGTCGTACGCGCCGCGCGGCAGACGGTAGTACTGGTTGGTGAACGGCTCGTAAAGCACGTACCACAGCACACCGCGGTACACCTGCCTATGCACACGGACACTCGCCCGGAGAGCAATCTTGCTCCCCGAAAGGCGGTACCACGATTCATGAAAAATCTTGCGCTGTTGATCGAGAACCATGGGTTAGCCCAACTACTGCACAATATGGACCTTGAAGGATGTCGCCGAATTACTGCTGACATAAATCACGCAGTTATCACCGCCAAGGTTTGGATCACCATCCACATGGTCGGCAATATCGATTCGCGTCCAAGATCCGCATTTCACATCGTAGTGGAACAACTGCCCATTCGAATACAGTTCAATAACAAGGTCCGCGAACGATCCACCATCCGAATAGAACTGCAAATGCAGATTCGGGGTATAGTTATCGGACTTCGGGTATTGCCTGAACACGACCTTCACCTTTTCACCTTGTTCGAGTGTCGCTTCGGCTAGATCTATCGGCGTTTCGATTGTGCGAACACCATCATTCTGCTCATCATCGCCATTCGGCTGATTTTCATTATTCGGATCGTCGGTGTTGACGTTCGGATCTTCCACAGGCTGAAGACTTTCAGGGTCATACAACTTTCCTGTATCCCTCTGACCTTCAATCAGCAAGTTCATACCATCTTCATCAACAATATCGTCCTTACGGCCGGTATTTTCGGAATCTTCAGGTTCCTTAATACCGTCAATCGTTCCGCGAGCTGTGACATTATTGTAGAAACTGTACCAGCCCCAGCCATTTGAACCCCAGCCCCAATAACCATTATTCTGGTTATTGGTTCCGTTATGAAGTTCCCACTGAGGATCATACTTATGCTGAACGGTTTCAAGCGTCACATTGTCGTAACCCAAATAATCTTCCTTAGCAGAGGTATCAATAGTATGCTCATCCAAAGTAATTTCATTACTCGGTGCAAACACGCCAATCGGGTTATTATGTTCGACCATCAGGTTTGCATTATCTCCGATAACCACGTCATCAGCGGCACCGGTTCTAATGGTATCGGAATCTTCGCCGCCCACAACTACGTCGCGGTCCTTTCCAGTATTGATGTAATCACGAGTATCAACCTTAACGGCATCATCGTGCTTGATTGCCATGGAATTGGCGGAAACAACGTGATTCTGGAACTCGTTTATCTTTTCATCGGCACTATACGGGATGTCGAAATCAAATTCCAGGTAAGCGTCATCACCAAAGACAAGGTCCTTGTCGTGATCACCACCAATCGCAACATTCGCTCTCACATTTTCGCCGTTATCTGTCTTCAGGCTACCATCCGATTCCACTTCAAAGCGCCCCTTGCCAGTCACGATTTGCACAGCCGTAATCAGCGGCAGGTTTTTCGGCCACTGGTCGGTATCGGGAATCTTGTAATTACGGATATGAACCGTAAAGTCATCACCGGTGACATCACGGAACACCACATAGTTGCCAATCATTTCGACATGGGGAGTAATTCCATTTTCAGCAGTAACACGAGCAATATCCGCGCTGGAACATTTGGCTTCACGGTAATCGCCCTCAAAGATATGGCCTACCCAGTCATTTACATAACGATGTTCCCCTGCATAGTCGCCATTTGCATCAGAGAAAATGTCATAGACAAAATTGTAGGTGTCGGAATTATCGTTATCACCGCCCAAGTACAGATAGACATCATATGTCTTATTGGCGCCCTTGGTAAAGCCGCTATCCTTATCCGCAAGATAGTTATTCAAGCCAGACAGCTTAAGAATAATCTCTTCCTGAGCATGCACGGCCAAGGACGAATTGAATATCTTGGAATTGCTGGTATCGCCATCCAATTCGGCGGGATTTTCCTGGGTATAGGTAGAAAGTCCAAAGGTATCTCCACCAAGTACACGTTTACCATACAGATCAACATTTACACCTTCAACCGTAGCAAAAGTATTGAACGCATGGTTATTTGCAATTTCGTTTACGCGATTTTCATACGCTTCCTGAGTCCAACCGGCCTTCGCGTCATCGCACATCAAGATGCCTCGATCATTGCGATAGAAATTATACCAGTTATCATCGACTACTGCGCCCGCAGCCACACCCGCAGCGACTTGACTTTCGTCACCACTATCTTTAGCAGTAAAGTTAATGCTCAAGATGTTCAGGTCATCAAGTTTTACCTTGTCCGCATTCTTATTCGCATCGCGCCCATTCAGGGGTTCAAAGCGACTATCAACAGACTCATCACCGGCCATTTTGACATCACCCGAGAAGATTGCGTCGTTACCGATACCGCCCACAACGGTATCGTTACCGTCGCCCGTGCGGATGGCATCGTCATAAGAAGCGTCAAGGTTGGTCGCCGCGATAGATTCCGCCCTAGTTAGCGTAGTCACCGTATTCGAATCGTTATCGCGATCAGCGAAGAGCAACTTCGCATTGTCGCCGAACACGACATCGTTATCGTCAATGCTATAACGTTCATCGCCGTATGTCGCAATAACATCGTTGCCCGTACCGCCCACGACAATATCGTCACCGCCGTTCGTATCAACAACGTCGTTTCCACCAAAGTCAATATCGGTCGAAACAGCGACATCCTGCTTATGCAAATCGCCCCTAATCTGGAGGCCCGCAATACCCGGCAAATCCTTACCGTTGAACCAGTACGGATTCAAGCCATCTTCAACAGTGATTACAATTCGGTCGCCTGCAAATTCTTTGTCCACAGTAAAGACAACATAATTTTCAGACCTATCCTTCCCCTTTACGGCATCAGAAGCCGCCGTTGCCGACTCATGGTCACTTTTCGTGAAGGTTCCCGTAAATGTCTTACCGGCCATATCGTCAATAAAGAACGACTTCTTATACTTGCCATCTTCTGTCGACAAGGTTATCTTGCGAACACTTTCGTGTTCGGAAGAATGGGAATCCGGAATATCGAGATACACAATGACATCGTAGCTTTCGTAATACTGAGCCAAGCCATCGACCGTCACTTCCATGATGCTACCGCACTGCTGGTTCGGACCCGTGGTCATAAGTCCAGAGTTCATCAGGAGCATATTGCCATCAGTACAATTCTTCCAGTGGTTGTAGCCCTGCAAATTAATGCGAGCATCAGTCGATGTATTACGATGATTTTCGTGGCCACCATAGCTCACGCTGATTGCACTCGCACGCGTTCCATCGTCAAAGCGAACAATTTCCTTGTCGTCATTACCATAGGTGCCAGAAATATACCCAGAGATATTATTCCAATTCTTGGCTTCTTCAACACCGGCAGACACATCGGCAGCAATACCATTGTTGGCGTCTCCCGTAAAATTGAAACTCAAGATAGAAGAATCCGAAACATCCTTCTGCTCGTCAGAATTACCCGTCTGGAATGTCGGAAGTTCGATATTCGGTTCTTCACCAGCCACCTTGTAATTACCCTTGAACGTAGCGTAGGCATTATCGCCAAACACGACATCCTTACCGGAGCCGGATACAATCAGGTCTTCGTTATTTTCAGCCGCATTTACCGTTTCCCATTTAGACTCAGCCTCATTTTCAACGAAGTCAAAATCTCTAGACTGAGTGTTCAAACCGCCAAAGATTACGTTGTCGCCGCCCTTTGTCTTGATTACATCGGAACCGGCACTGCCGTCTTCAGCCGTGCTGCCGTCATCAAGCGTTTTGATGTTTCGTCCCTGGTTACTTACAAACAGAGCATCGCGATTGCGATCGACATAGGCTTCGCCACCATCGCCAACGATAATGTCATTACCATAGCCAGTTGCAATCTTATCAGATGCTGTACCGCCCATCACCACGTTATTGCCATTACCCGTAGTGATTTCGTCCTTACCGCCCAAGGTATCACTGGTGGTTTGAACATAGTTCAAATAAGTTTTTGTAGAATCACCATATACTCGGTCCGTCTTATCGCCAAACGCATCACTGCCGGCAAACTTGACTTCGCCATTATCACCCAAGGCAACGTTGTTGTTACCATCAAGATGAATAATGTCTTCGCCAGCACCACCAATTACAACATTTTTATCGCCATGGGTTTTAATAATGTCATTTCCACCGACACCTTCGCTCACAGAATGAATGTACTTCGGATCACGAACTACGCCATCGGTCTGGTAATAGTTGGAATTAACTTTGCCTGTTGTCGCATCAATTTTTTCGGCCGGTGTCGTATAATCAGCATCATACAACTTATCTAAATCAGATTCAAGCGGATCGGTAAGGTCCAAAGAGGAACCCAAAACCGTCACAGCTTCACCCTTTTCATTCTCATACACGACCTGGCCACGGTCGCCAAAGGCGATAGCATTGGTTCCTACATCAATAGTATCTTTGCCGACACCACCAATCACGACCAAACCTTCACGAGAAATCTTCGACTTTCCTGTATTCTGGTCCACTTCATGCGCATTAATGGTATCATCTCCTTCCTGAGCATTCACAACAAGGGTACCATCTCCTGCATAGGAATTTGCCAAATATACGGACTTAATCGAGACGCCCTCCGCCACCGGAGTCAACTTACGCTTAAGCACCAATGTCGTAACGTTTTTTCCGTCATATTCATCCAATATAACTTCGCGGCGCTGGACCGTACCGTCAGAATACTCTACGTTCAGGAATACGCGGTTTCTCTTAAGCAAGTCACTTGCCGCCGCCGAAGCATTGGCCTCTCTAATATCAGACAATATCGTTGATTCAACATTGGCAGCAAACTTAAAGTTAGAGACTGAATAGGCAACGACATTCTGCAAGGAGCCCGTATAGGTAGTTTCCTTCAAATCCTCGCCCATGGTCGCAATCACCTTGACAGATTCTTCTGCATAGCTGTGGATATTTACATTATCGCCACCCTTACCACTGTTCACCACAGTATAAGTCTGGAAGTTGTCCTCACGATAAATGGACTTATGAATATCAACCTGGTCCTTCGCTAAACCAAGATTAATTTCACCGTATTCCATATTCGCTAAAGTCAACTGATTTTCATCTTCGGCATTGGCATCCTTATGATCAAAGCGCAGGGAATGCTTATCGGAATCATAGAATTCCGTGTCAGCCTGCATTACCAACGCATCATCAGAATTAGCAACTTCTGCAGAATCGGCACCTGCCGCAATCAGGCGTTCATCGAACTTACCGACAGACTCCAAAGCCTGGAGCGTATTTTCGACACCCTCCTTCTCGTTTTCATGGTTGTTTATAAAGACTCGGTCCTTGCAATTCCCTTCATCAAACTTTGCGGCTGCCGCTGCAGCAGCATCAAGAACGGCCTTAAACTCAGCAGATACTTCATTCTTCTCGTCAAAGCCCTTACCATCATTATATTTCAGCATCAACGGGTTACCAAGGCCAAGGTTGGCCTCTCTGCCAGCACCGTCTTCGTACAAGGGGCCCTTAATGAACTCTATGGTATTTTTCCCATTACTCGAACTAGCACCATTCGCAGGAGCATTGAGAACATCCGGCTCATCAGGGACAAAGACTTCTACATCAGCATCGAACGCAATCGTACCATTCAAAGTTGCTAATTTCCCAGAAGCAATGCTATAAATAACCAATTGCGTTCCGGCTGTTTCATAGTAATAGCGTACATTATCATTTGTCTTATACGTCTCTATATCACTTTTCGCACAAATGTATTCTGTCGTGGCAGTTGTATCAGATTTAAACGAAAGTAGATCTGTCATTCCTGTCGTACTGTATCTCAACTGCACGACACTTTCGTTTTTAACATTGATTGCACTATGAACATAATTAATATAGAACCTATTGCCCACCTCTGCAGAAGCAATAGAGACCGTTGCTTTATTTCCAGCAACAGTAGCCGTTACCGGATGAAGAGCTCCTGCACTATCCAAATACCAGCACTGAACCGCACTAGACGGGACCTGGGCTCGCAATTCTACTTCAAAAGATTTTGCAGCAACTTCTTCTACGGAAGCAACATGTTCCTCGGTCACAGAGAACCGATTAATTACTGTATTTACCCTAGACGTAAGAGGAGCATCATTCAAGAAAACAATTGCATTCTTACAGTCCCTATAAGTTGACGTTTTATTTTCAACAACCAAATTGTGCAACAGGCTGAAATAGTCATTTCCTTCTTGTACAGAATCTTCAAAGGCTACAATCTTAACATCAACCTTGGTATTGTATGCCGCGATGCCTGCCGATGCATCCGCATTCTTCGCAAATTTAATTGTAATAGACTTGCAAAGTTTGCCATAGGCATCAACCAGCCAAACACCCTTGTCACCGCGATTCGTTTTTTCAGTCGTTTCGCCAGGCGCGAAAATAGTCAGGCAAACAATTTCACCATCTTCAGGAGCCTTGTTTAAATTCACCTGATAGTTGTACACTTTAGAAGCAAGGCTTCCACCATTGTAATCTTCGCTTACGGCACTAACGGCAGTATCCTTGGGATCACTGGAGCCAGGAGTATAGAACTGTACCGCAATAGCATCAGGGTCGCTATTCCTGCTATTACCGGTAACCGTCGGGATTTTAGACTTTCCCGCTCCGCCGTTGTAGAAAGAATCATTTCCGTTGTTACCCATAAGCTTGGTAACTTCGCCAGCTGCGGTATCCATTACATAGAACGAATCATCGCCATCGCTACCATAGATATTCTTGTTTTCGACACTAACTGTCTGAACGTCAAGACCGTTTCCGGAAACTTTGCCGTCCTTCAGAATAAAGTTGTCGTCGCCATCGCTACCGACAATATTCATTCTGTCGATACCGCTACCACCAATCATGGTTACAGGGCTATTTTCGACAAAAGACCTTTCTTTGGTAACTTCATCAATCTTTTGGAACATGGCAACATTGAATGTATCGTTACCAAAGCCACCTGATAGTGATACAGCTGCATCGTTATGTAACACACTAAAGACATCATTGCCTTCGCCACCTTCAATGTTGGTAGAATGTTGCACACCATTGCTCAAATATCCCTTTGTCGTAAAGGTGGTATCAAACACATCTTTGGGCAAAACATTACTATCAGCCCCCGAAGTTCTTTCCGAATTGAACATCTGTCCAACGGTAATGTTGTCGTTGCCAGCACCCGCATCCACAGATATTGCGGAAATAGTTCCGTCAATAGCGATTCTGTCGTCACCTGCACCCGTATTCAAGGCGACGCTGTCAATGCCACGTACATCGTCACCCGATTTCCAGAAATTGATTCGCTGAATTTGGTCTTCAGAGCCCACAGGCAACTTAGCGACAAAGCCAAGATTGGCGTTCGCACGAATCAAGAAGTTGTCGGCATCCACAGTACCATCAATAACCATGGAATCAGCCAAATCGTTTACACCGGAATCCATTACATTGGTGTAACCGAGGTTGCCGTTATCCATCACCTTTACCTTATAGGTATCCGTTCCGAATTGTCCATCAACAATATCGCTTCCGTTCCCGGCATAGATGATATCGTTTCCGCCATCTGTTTTAGACTGGGCATCCCAACCAACTTTAAATTTGTCTGCAAACATGCCCATTTGCTGACCGAAAGCACGCTTTTGTTTATCATCTGAAGATGCAGTATACAATGCTGCGGCCGAGGCAACATCACCATACTCTTTATAGCCGTTATAGCCATCATCGCCGAAAACAATATCGTTGTCGGCACCGCCATCAAGGACATCGTTTCCCTGACCGCCATAAATAACGTCTTCGCCAACGCCTCCTTCAATATTGTCGTTGCCTCCATCGCCATCAATCAGGTCGTTGCCAGAACCGCCAAAGATACGGTCAATACCGCCATTCGCGTCTCCACTGTCACCGAAGATCACATCGGAGCCATCGTTTCCTTCAATCCAGTCGTTGCCGTAATTAGCCGTAAAAGCCGCAGGTTCATTGACTTTGTTCCCACTTAAAGAAGATCCATTAAATTTATTATAGTTGAAACCAAAATTGGGCATAATCCGATTGTAGTCATCAGGTCCATACCCATTGGGGAACGTACTAGTAAGAGCAGACTCGTTGAATCCGTCTCCGAATATGACATCAACACCATCGTAGCCGTAGAGTTTATCGTCGCCTTCATCACCGGCAATCGTATCGTTCCCTAAGCCGCCATGAATCGTGTCATTACCTTTACCACCGCGAATATGGTCAGCTCCGGCTCCACCAAATATCAAATCATCACCATCACCGCCAAAAATTTTATCATCGCCACCCGTTTCATATATGTCATAACGTTTGGCAGTTTTCGAATCTACATCATAATGACCGCCATCGCCAAAGATGACATCATTTCCTGCGCCACCGACAATCGTATCTCCACCAGCACCGCCAAAAATAACGTTCAAGCCGGTACCATTGCTCGTAATATAGTTTCCAGATACCGGCTCCGAGGCACTTCCCGCGGCCAAATCATAAGATGCCGGGTAGTAATAGGCCGATTTGACTTTTTCTTTATCATCTTTTACCGTGAAACCCGTTTCACCGAACAAGAAGCAATCGCCTAGTCCCTTGGCTCCAAGAATTCTGTCTATACCGAAGCCGCCCTTTACAATGGCCGTGTACGAGTCATTCAAGGTCAAACCACTCAAATCGATATGGTCTCCATCATCTCCACCATCAATATATATGTTGAAATTGGCCGTACCATCGAACGTAACAACATCTATACCCTTGCCAGCGTAAACATAAAGGGTTTTACCCGATCCAATTTTTGTTGTTTTTTCAATAACCTTACCAGAGCCTAGCTGCCATTTAACAGTCAATTCATTTTTGGCGTTGGTTGAAACGAACAAATGATCATCACCATCGCTCAAATCACCCTTGTTACGCTTGGCTGCAAAGTCTCCAATATTTACATAAATATCGCCATCCTGCTCACTGACCAAAATCGGCTCGTCGGCATCTCCACGATCGGTATTGAACAGTTCAATAGCCCCACTCTTCCAAAGGTCAAATTCTTCGCGACCAATAAAGTAGTTGATATAGGCAAAGGCTTCCGCCTCCATTGTCACGGAGGCATCGAAAATGGTCATCGGGTTAAGCGAAAGGTTCCTTGCCAGTTCCTGCAAGCGAATTTTGCCGTCATTATTGGGGTCATCAAAATTAAGGTTGAGGCACAGGTTAACACCGACATTTACGCCAGCAATACCGGCAACGCTCGCACCGGCCGTAATACCCGAATGGAACACGACTTCGGCCACATCCACCACACCAGAAGCATCGCGATCGTCAATATAGAAGCCATCCACCAAGGCCATCACATCCTTGAAGCCACTATTTTTCCAGTTCAATAGACCAACGACATCGTAACCAAAGGCGAGTTTAATATCGGCACCGAAACTAAAACCAATATCGGCACAGAGAGGGCCCACAATGGGGAAATTCTTGTCCCATTTGGTATTGAATATAAGCGGATGCATTCGGTATGTGATAAGATTCAAATCTTGTTTACCAAGGAGCAGTTTGATAACAGAATCCACCGGATGAGACATCAAGGGGATATCCCACCCATATCCTTCACTATCAACTTCGCCAAAAACTTCTTTTCTTTTGCTTTCCGCGTCATCCATCTCTTTAGAATGAGATGTTTGCAAAAAACCTAAAGTAGGATTCAAGTATGCGTTTACATCAAACTCTGTCACGCCACTTAATGCATTACTATCATATCGGTTAGACGAATCAATAAAGCTCAACGATCCAATCAGAATCTCATCCAATTTTTCAATTTTGCTTACATTCGAAATCAAGTTTGCCAAATTAATCACATCATCCAGGAAGCTCAGATCGCACTTACCCTTGGCAAAGGACTTGATGATATCAAGCATCTTCATTTGCTTCGCACCGACCGGTAGCTTATCCAGCACAGGGACATCCATTTTCAAGAAGTCGATAAGCGGCTGAAGCGGTTCAACCACCTTCTGGATTTTGCCAAGCATGGGCTTTAAAACGCGTATTCCAAAGCTTGCTATATCAAGCTTGATACCTGAAAAGCCAAGCGTTTGCAATTTCCCAGCCAAATCACCATAATTGGCCACCCACTTCATTTCAAAGCCAGAAATAATCTTCGGAAATCCAATGGAAATGCCGCCAGCATTCACATCTAAACCCAGTTCCAAACTAGCATTCAAATCGACGTTGCCGATGAAATTCGTTTCTACAGAAAGAGCCTTACCGATATCCGAAATCTTGATTTTCGGAAGGCTACCAGCATCACTTTCTTTGTCTTGGCTTACAGATTTTGAACCATTCTGACCATCGTTCAAGTCGATACCCAAAGTGAGCTTTGAGTCGACTTGTGCCAAAGTCACGTCGGCCTTTAAAAAGCCAAGTGAACCATCAAGTTTACCATTAGGGACGATTCCTATTTCAAATCGAATATCATCACCAGATAAAACATTTTTTTCGTCATCATCTACTGATGTAAATCCTGCAGCCCTTTTTATATGGGAAGAGTCACTCAAATCATCGTTGTCGGCACCATTCGAAAGCATAATATAAGCGCCATCTTTTTTAGAAATACCAAATCCGAGATTCCATTGCCAGGTAAAGTAGGTTTCAACACCACCTTCTCCACGAAGTCCTAGTCCTGGGTAACCTATATCGAAATCGCCATTCTTATTCAAATCATATTTTTTGCCAATACAGAACCGCCATTCAGCACGGCCCTCACTTTCATCATAATTATACTGGATAAAATTCTTATTATCACGAGAAAACGATTTATTAAATGTCGAACCAGCCCAACAAATCTGGCTCGATTCAGAACAATAGCCAACATCCTGCAAAAAGTCGCTCTTATCCAAAAGGTCATAAAGGAATTCTGCAACTGTGGCAGCACTGAATTGATGGTCTCCATAGAAATACTGACGAATCGGTTCAATAAAATCCTTTTCCAAATCGGTAAGGCAATCCGCCGCGGCCATAATATTGTCGCCGATTAACGGAATCTTGCGCAACGCTTCGGACACAAAGACATTACTGGCGCACAACTGGGCACGACGTAATACCGAGCCTAACCCATCCGAAACAAGTCGTAGCTTTTGGAAAATCGTATTATTGCTGGGGTCAAAATTCACTTTGCTCATATCCAAAACCGGATTACCAGCAACAATCTTAGTAGTATCTTCAGCAACCAAGTTACTTCTTACAGATGTATTGACCAAATCAGCCAGTTTAAACTTACCCTTGTCATCCGATCCTGACCATGATTCAACGTTCGAATCTTTATCATAAACGCCTATATCGATATAACCGATACCAAAACCAGCCGCCTCGACATACAGTTTTCCGCCAATCCTAAAATCTTCTGAATTTTTTTCAGACTTTGAGACGATTTATCAAATCCCATCTCCATGTTAGCTTTCATATTCAGATAACTAGGAGCATCATTCGTACTCACAACTTTCAGGAGAGAAACACTGGCGGACGCTGTCGAAACGGACAAGTCAAACTTGAGCGGATTTCCCTTTAAGGTCACGTCAAAATTAACTTTGGAATCATCCAGGAATGTCACCGGTAAAAATTCATCGGCACCTTTAGCAGTCCCCACCTTCATATTTAAGGTTAATCCAGCAGATCCATCCAAATATGCTTCGGCATTACCACCAACAAAAATGCCGGAGTTGCCTAAAGAGAGGGTACTAATGGCAATTTTTTCGTGATTTAGATTTTTAGTCCAATCAAACGACGCTTTAATTCCATCACTTTCTACAGAGAATGTCAGGGTAGCCCCCAACGAAGCACTTAAGCGCGCACTCAGTTCCTGCAAAGTTACAGGCAAATTGCGCTTCAGTTCGCTCACAAATTCAGTCACTTTAGACTGGATTCCAAAAACTTCCGGAGCAGAACGACCGATAAGCGGGAGTATATTTTTTAACTCCGCATTGCCAACAATCTTATTGTCCAAAAATTTCTGCAGCCCCTCGGCCAAGCTCGTAGCGAACATCGCCATATCGATGTCTGAACTGAAGCTGGAATTTAAATTATTAACAAGCGGACTTTTAGTGACCCTGCCAGACCAAGAATTTGTCGCATCAACAATTTCAATCGTACCGCAAAGAGCACTTGCATTGGCTATTCTTTGAGAAAGATTCACACCAATCGTATTTGCCGCATTCGAAGTATAACTCCATGCCTTTTTTGTACCGTTGACAAATTCATCCCAATCGGCAGCCCTATTTTCATATTTGGCAGTAAAGTCTACTTTACCAGAATAATCGATACCGAGCATACCCATATTGGCATGGGCTACAACATTGTCCTGCGCAATATGATTAGTCATCGTCAAATTGATATTGGACAAGTCTACACTCGTCTTTACATCTTCTAAAGGTCTGCTACCGGTCACATATTCATGAAGTCCCAGGGACTTTACCAAGGTAAATGCATCCAAATCTTTTATTTCGGTCACCTCAACAAAAGAAAGTCCATCGCCATCTATGGTAAGGTCCACAGAATGTTCAGCTTTCATTTTCTGCTTGATGATTTCCAGCAAGCCCCTTATAGTTAGCGCATTACCTTTACTATCTTCAAGTTTTTCATTCAACGAATCATACAAACTAATTTCATAATCATGACCACTGACCGTCAGGCTTATAGAATTGGACAAAGCAGAAACAGTTGTTCCTTTATCAAAGCCAAAAACAGATTCAGATGCAGTCACATCAATACTTTGATTATCGCATCTAAAAACAAGACTCATTTTATTCGAATCATCTTGAATTATTTCGGCAAAAACAGCCTGTTTGCAACTAACCTGATCCTGATACCTGGCCAATTTTGAATTAATCACATTAGCCACATCATCGATAACAAGGCATTTTTCAAAATCAGACAAGTCAAAAGACAATTCAAAGGAGCTGACACTTGATTTAGCAATAACATCGTCAACTGGATTTGTCAAATCAATCGTAAACTTAAAAGATGCTAGCGAAGGATCTATACTGAAGGCAGTTTGGTCATCCTGGTTCCTGTAAAGAATCAAAGAATTGATTACTACTCCACCCGAAAAATTCGAAAATTTCAACTTATCATTGACCAATTGAATCAATATTGCCGGATTGACAGCGTCTTCAACATAGACAACCTTATAACCAGCACCAAGCTGATTTTGCATTTGCAAAGAAAATTTCTGAAATTGAGTAGAATCCTTAGGAACATCCATCTGTTTTGAGTCAACGGTCACTTTGGCGCCAGCCGACAATTCGAACAGGTAAGACGACTCGAACGAACGATTTCCATAGATTCCGACTTGACGGGCATTTTCGCCAGTCACATTCATTTGAACATCAGTCAATTTCGATACGAATGCAAAAATACTTTCGCTACAGAAACACTTTGCATTGCTATCAATCGTCTTGAGTTTATTTACAATAGCCTGACCAATGTCACTATTATATTTCGTTCCCTTATTAACGGTTGCCTTAGCAGTACTTGCTGCATGACTTATTTCAATTTCAATATTTTCTGTAATTTCTTTTCCATTCAAAGCAAGGGTATTTCCCTGGGCAACATAAGATTTACCATAAAGGCTTAAACGTTTTTCATTTCCATCAGTATCAGCAGAATCATAGTCAAGATAGTCTTTTAGTGTTGTCGCATCCGAAACAAGCGGTGTAGACGAATCCGTAAGCGTAAGCTTCATGTCAAAGCTTAACGTGGAATCATTTTTGTAGTCAAGGGAATTTTTCTCCGTTACATCAAACTTAAATCCCTTATTAGCGAAAAATCCGCTTGTTTGCCCCTCTATAACTTTTTTCAGGAATTTATTATTTAAGCTAACTTTAGACGATAGACTAGAAGAAAGCGCAAACGGAATCTTTAAGATATAATCACCATTTTCAACTACAATTTCAGCCTTATTTCCCAGGCGGTCCATCAGTTCCTGTAGCGATTGGGGAGGGATTTTGAGAATCGGATCAAACATCTTAGAAAAATCTATCAGTGTTTTTGTTTTTTGATCCAAGGCACTATCAAGGTCAGAATTATCAAACAAAGTTCTGCTATCATCACGAGCCATTGTAGACAATTCATAGCACATGTCGTTCAACTTGTTGAGAACATCCCCCATCTGGACATACTTAATTTTTCTCAACAAATTATCGTCGGAACCCCAAGTTGCAGAAGCCAAGGAAGTTCCACTCAGAACCATATCCGAAGGCGCATTCAGGCTCAAGTCCTTTTCCAACTGATTCGAATTGTTCAATTTGAAATTCAAATCCACATTGTAAGAAGGCGTAAATGTCGTTTGCACATTTTCACCAGCATCTAGCGAAGCATTAACCTGGTAGTCGGCATCATTTTCGTCCACGTCAGGCTTCGACGTCAACTTCAACACACCAAGTTCAGCCTCCTTATCTGTAAGATTCTGTCGAAATCCTAAAGACATGTCAGAATGAATATTCAAGTCCATTGCGGTTGATTTATTACCATCAATCGTAAATGACCAACTATAGACAGCAGTTCTATCATAACGGTCATCAAATTGGACTCCTAGGCGTGTCTGAGTTCCAATATCAGGGTTAACGTTATCACTTTTCCTAGAACCTTTTTGACCCAAAGTCGTCGTTACTGAAACCAGAATACTGTCCGCACCGTTTTTTGCAAAGGACCAATTCCCACTTACAGTCTTAAGTTTCGCAAGCAACTGATTAGCCGAAATTTTAGCTTCATTTAGAGCTTTATCGCGAACATTTTCGGCATCATGCAATTCCTGCTCTGCCAAAGCAATCTTACTCGGGTCAACAGGATTCTCTTGACGAACTGCATCCAATTTACCCTGAGCAGAAACTACATCGGCAATTTCCGAAGAACAAACATCCTCACGACAAGATTCTATGCACGTATTTATAAAAGATTGAACATTCTTATAATCTGCGGATTTTTTGATTTCATCAACAACGTTAAAGACCTCGTTAAACTTTATAGGAGCCCTATTATACTCAAGACTTTTATCAGGTTGTCTAGAAAGGCCTTCAATATCCAAATCCATATTTGTCACAATGGAACCGTCTACAGAATCAAAAGACTGTTCCACAGTCTGCATTTCATCAATCCATTCATTAGCATCAGCATCCATCATTACACGAGGTTCTAGCGACTCGATTTTGTATGCATTGCGGTTGAATTTCTTGATAGACTTCTTGTTGTTCTTCTTTGACATAATAACTCCCAATGGGCTTTTCCCCAAAGCCCTGTTTTTTTTGTTAAACTTTTTGATGATTAATTAAGGATTAGTAATCCTGTACACAACGAACAGAAAGACCGTAGACCTTTTTTATACCAGCAGTTCGATCCATACGATCACTCGCTATGGTAACACATTTACCATAAGATGCACTAGGATCAGCAATACCACTTCCACTATATTCTCCAGGAATCCAATGAAGAGCATATTTTTTTATATCAGTATACACATTTTTTTCATTTGAAGAAGTCGCCCTCTGCGTTTCAAGTATTCCCGCAGGCAAAAGGGAGAATCCACGCTGGTTACCACTTCCCCACAAGACAGCCCCCAAGTAACTTGCTCCGTCTCTGGAGCCGCTACCAATCAACACCATGGCCCATTCTTCTTGGTTCATCACGTGCCAACCATCAGGACATATACCCTGATGCATAACAAAACTGAGCCTGTCTTGATACTCGGGGAAAGGATTACTCATTAAATCGTACTCTACCGGACATTTGGCGCTACCTATGGCAAAACTGTCACAAGCCGCAGGAAAGTTCATCACCGTGGCCCAGGTATAAAGGCCACCGAAGCCATTCTCGCAATACCAGGGGTCATCATCGTAGCAGAACTTGGTAGAATCAGTCATCTGGGTTCCACTTTGAATCATCTTGCCATAATTCAGGTTCTGGGCAAAAAACGTTAAGGAGTCTATCATTTTATATCCCACCTCATAGCGAATCGTCTTGTACACCTGGCCGTCACGGGGGTCCGTAAATTCCCCGTAGCTGTAGTCATTCTCGCTTACAAAAAGCCGGCTCATGTCGTAATACTTGCTACTAGAAGAAGGCGTTACAGAACTAGAGGACATCGGAATCCAGCGGCCATTTTCACAGATAAACTCTTGTTGCAACTGAGGGATATACTGAGTCCAGCCCTCATAATCACTCGAGCAAAGTGAGTCGCGCAACACATAGCCACTGGAACTAGAACGAGTATTATCTACACTCGACGAAGAGTTTCCCTCACCGTTAGAACTACTCGAGTTACCTTTTTTGCTACTGGAACTCTTTTGCGAGTCATCTCCAGACTTAACAGACGAAGACGACATCAAACCACCACCCGAAGACGTTTCTTTGTCCGTAACAGAACTAGAGGAGATTGCATTGTCTAGGTCACCACTACTGCTTGAGACTTCCGCCACGGGTTCCGGTCCGGCACCGCTGGAACTGTCATCACAGGCTGTAAAAAAACAAAACGCGGCAAATAAAGCACCGACAAAGATCCTTCTCCCCATTCGGGGATCATGCCCACTAAGGCAACAAGTTGCCAAGTGGTCAAAGAGACTCCACTCCGTTCCGCTCAGGACACTACTATTCGCAATGACGTTCTTTGTATAGCTCCTTAATGTTTTCATTCTAACTTCCTTTTTATTCTAATACCACAACAGTGTAGGATGCGTTCCGCATCCTACACATCATTCCGGGCGCAAATATAAAATAATCGGGGTACCAGAAAAAACAAATCATTCCGGCTTTGTTAAATTTGTCAAACAAAGAACACAAACAAAGCGGAAGCCAGCCCAATGGAACCGATAAAAAATACATCATTATTTGTCAATGGATCTGTTTGGCTACGAGCAGACTTCCACCTCCACACAAACGCAGATAAAGAGTTCAAATACAGCGGCGACCCCCAGAACTATGTTTCGTCGTACATTCAGCGTCTAAAAGAAGAAAACATTCATGTCGGGATTATAACAAACCACAACAAATTTGACTTCGAAGAATACAAGAGGTTGCGCAAAGCCGCAAAAAAAGAAAATATCTGGCTTGTTTCCGGCGTAGAACTGTCCGTTGGCGACGGTTCCAATGGAATTCACACGCTGATTGCATTTGACGAACAGAATTGGCTAACCTCAAACGAAAATTTTATAGAGCAGTTTCTTACAGCCGCCTTCGAAGGAGTCGCCAATAGAGAGAACGAAAACACCCGTTGCAAGTATAGCTTAGAAGACCTATTAAAAAAACTCGACGAACACCGCAACCAAGGGCGTGATTCGTTCATCATTTTCGCCCACGTCGAAGAAAACAGCGGATTTTTCAATGAACTTGACGGCGGTCGAATCATTCAGCTCGCAAAAGACGATTTATTCAAATCAACCGTTTTAGGGCTACAAAAAATTCGGACCTACAGCAAGCTTGACACATATAAGCAATGGTTCAACAGAGATCTTCCCGCTTTTGTCGAAGGCTCGGATTGCAAAGAAATCAACAATGTTGGCAAGCCGCCAAAACAGAACGAAAAAGAAAAGAAAACATTCGTAAAGATTGGCGATTTCAACTTCGAAGCCCTAAAATACGCCTTAATCGACAAAGAACGTAGGATTGCAGATGAGCCTATCGAGCCATCAAATTCCTACATAAAGTCCATCCAATTAACCGGAGGCAAACTTGACGGGCAGACTATATCTTTTTCGCCTGAACTGAACTGTTTCATAGGAATCAGGGGTAGTGGCAAATCTTCAATTATAGAGATATTAAGGTACGCACTCGGAATAAGTCTATCGGATTCTTCTGCAGACAACCGCTATAAAGAGGATCTGGTTTCCTACATATTAGGTAGTGGAGGCAAAGCAATCGTCACGGTTTACAACAGGCAAGACAAAAAGGAATACCGTATAGAAAAGATATACGGACAAAAAGAAACCATTTTTGACAGTGAGACGAACACAATAAAGGACTGTTCAATTGACGCCATATTGGGAACCCCCATTTATTTCGGGCAAAAAGACCTGTCAAACAGCAAGGGTTCCTTCGAAACCGACTTGCTCAGGCGACTGACAGGAAATCGGTTGCAAGCAACAGCCAACAATGCCGCCAATAAAAAGCATGAAATTATCGCTGCAATAAACGATATCAATAAAATCAAGGACCTTCAGGCACTAAAAGAAGACACGGAAGCTGCAATCAAAGATGTCCAGCAAAGGATTGCGTATTTCAAGAATACAGGTGTCGAAGAAAAGCTAAAGCGACAAACTCAATTCGAGCAGGAAAGCGCCTTACTAGACAGAACCCGCGATAATTTGGCATCTTTCATAAACGACACACAAGATATTGTAGAAAACTACGAACCGCTATTTGCGTTGCCGTTGTCATGTTCCAACGACAACGCAGACGTATTCAATATCGCAAACGACGCCCTGCAAACAGCAAAACAATCCTACGACAAAATAAAGGAAATCAGCGCAACATTTCCAGCAGTTCTTTCTCAATACGACAGCGCCATTGAAAAGATAGCAGTCAAAAAAGACGACATGCAAGAAGAATTCGCGCGCATCAAGAGAGAGATCAACTCTGAGTCACTAAATCCTGATACATTCCTGAATTTGACACGTACATTCAACACATCCCAAATTAAGCTGCAAGAAATACAAAAGAAGGTCTCTAGCAGAGAAACATTACTGTCTCAGTTACTCGGCCTATTGGATGAACAAGAAGGGATTTGGCATAGCGAATACAACATTTTGAAAGAGGAAATTGACAGAATAAATAATTCTAACAGTAACTTGAAGATTTCTATAGATTACAAGGGACAACGCGAACAATTCCTTGAAAAAATGAAAAATATTTTCAAGGGCACCAACATAAGAGAGTCTAGCTATGCAAACATTGTAAACGAATTCAAGGATTTTGTACAGATTTATCGAGACAAAGAACATCTTGCGGACATTCTAAAGAATTCACATGACATTTTCCTTAGCCGATTTAAAGAAAATCTAGGGGAACTGTTGACATTCAGGGTCGGCGACAAAGTGACCATTGACTATAAGGGCAAGCCTTTGTCAAAGCATTCTCTTGGCCAAAGAGCATCTGCGTTGATTCTCTTTTTGCTAGCCCAGAAAGACAACGACATCCTTATTGTAGACCAGCCGGAAGACGACCTGGACAATCAGACTATCTACGACGAAGTCATCAAGGAAATCCTTAAATTAAAGAACGAAATGCAATTTATTTTTGCAACACACAACGCAAACATTCCCGTTCTTGGAGATAGCGACCACATCACATCATGTGCCTTTGCAGACAGCAATGCTATCGAAATCAAGGAAGGTTCCATCGACACCCCCGCTATCCAAAAGTCCATTGTCGATATTATGGAAGGGGGAAAAGAAGCCTTCAACAAGAGAAAGAACATTTACAACATCTGGAAATAAATTATGACCGCCATAGAATTGCTAGACATCATAGGACAGGGTGAAACAAGTACAGTCCAATTTAAGGAACTGCTTGACAGCCCAGACGGCATTGCCGCAGAAATGATTGCAATGTCAAATTCAAAGGGGGGTATCATTTTATTTGGAGTTGTAGACAAGACCGGAGAAATAAAAGGCTTATCTACCGATCAAATCCGTAACTACAACTTAAAAATCGGCAACATAGCAACGGAATCGGTCAAGCCGTCCATATTCGTCACGACAGAAATTGTATCCATTTCTGTCGGAGATTCGCAACGCAAAATTTTAGTTGTAGAAATCGGCGAAGGCATCGCAAAGCCTTACAAAGACAACCAAGGTCGTATATGGGTTAAACAAGGCAGCGACAAAAGAAAACTTACCGACAACAATGAGCAAATCAGGCTTTTCCAGCACAGTGGACTGCTGTACCTAGATGAACTTGTCGTTCCAAACACTTCTATTAGCGACATTAACACGGAAAAGGTGAACGATTATCTGGCTAAAATCAGCGACGATATAGATGTACCTAACGAGCAGCTGTACACAAACATAAATCTGTTAAAAGACAATCGTCTGACATTAGGCGGCCTGCTATTTTTCGCGAAGAACCCCCAAAGATTTCGCCCCGTTTTTTGCATCAAGGCGATTTCCTTTGTCGGCAACGACATTGAGGGATCTGCCTACAGAGACAGTGTAGATATTACGGGAACGATACCGGAAATGTTCAGCAACTGCATGGCTTTCTTTGACAGAAATCTACTGCACACCCAGCAAGGGCAGAACTTTAATACCGTAGGAAAGCTGGAAATTTCCCCGACTGCGTTAGAGGAACTCCTGCAAAACGCACTGACTCATAGGGACTATTCGAAAAACTCACCTATCAGGGTTTTTATTTTTGACAACAGAATTGAAATAATAAGCCCTGGCGCATTGCCGAATAGCTTGACGATAGAAAATATCAAAATGGGTAACGCCGTTGTACGAAACCCGCTAATAGTTTCCTATTCTTCAAAACTAATGAATTACAGGGGTGTCGGCTCAGGAATCCGCAGGGCAATAAAAGAAGAACCAGGGATAGAACTGGAAAACGATTCTAGCGGAGAACAATTTATCGTCAGAATCCCCCGCAAGAACAACTATTAGAATATCCGCACAAGTTTCTCGACCCACTCCGAAAAGTGCGGGCAGGCTTCTTTTAGCGCGTCAATTCCGACCAGCTCAAGGGTATCGACCCCGGCCGCGACCTTGTCGTATTCGGGGATTTCTTTCAGTATCCTTTTGGAGGGGGCCGTATCGGGGCCGTTGTCAAAAGCGTTAATAATATCTTGTGCAGAAAGCACATTATCGTTAAGCCAATTGCCATCAGAATCTTTAGAGGGAGCATTTCCACCGTTGGCATTTTCAACAGCTTGTTTAAGATTCTTTTTTATAATATTGATGGTATCCGTAGCCTTAATGGAACCTTTTGTTTTATCATTCACAGCATCGATAAAGTCGGCTTTCGACACCGATTCCACTTCCCCGGATTCTTCATCTTGCAGATAAAGCCCCGTAACATCACCCTTACTGTTCCAATTGGTCCTAGAATAAAAATTATCATCACCAAGGGCTGTTACCGCAGTATCAGAAAGCGCAATAGAATCGATTTCCTCTAGCCACTGAGAAGCCGCAGCGTCCATCATCAGGCGAGGCTCTAACGACTCGATTTTATAGTTCTTACGGGTAGAATTCTTCTTGTTGTTCTTCTTTGACATAATAACTTCCAAAAGGCTTTTCCCCTAAGCCCTGTTTTAATGTTAAATATTTGTTAAAAAAGATTATTCTACGATATAATCTTTCACACAGCGAACAGCTGCTTTAATTTGTTTATAACTGCGATGACTAAAGTCAACCTTATTGGCATTCAAAAACGTAGTCAAAAAAACTGAACTAGCAAGCGCTGACGAATCAGGAACTTCCTGCGGAGTCCAAAATGGAACATATTCGCCCATTCCTTCATAGTTACTAACATAATATGCGCCTCCAAGCAGAACGGAAAGTCCAACCCGATCTGTACCATCAAAAAGTTTCGAAAGCATCTGACTGGTTCCAAAATTAATCGATGGAAGCCCTCGCCATTCAAACTCATTCAAGACATGCCATCCATCTGGACAAATACCCTGGTGTTGAATACGAGTAGACAAGCTATCAAAAACATCAGGACAGTCAGCAGATGACCCTAGAAAAAGAGTGTCACACGCCCGGTGGAACCCCATCGCCTCGCTCCAGGAATAAAGCCCGCCGAAACCGTTTTCGCAATACCAAGGATCATCGTTGTAGCAAAACTTTTCGACAACTCCGTCGGCGTTCGTTGCCGAGTCTACGGGAACCATCTCGCCATAATTTAAATTGCTCGCCATAATAACATACGTCGCTTTCACAGGTTTATCTTCATACGTAATGGTTCTGTAGACTTTTCCATCGCGAGGGTCCGTAAACTCGCCATACTTGATATTTTCATTATACTGTTTCGACATATCGTAGTAGCTGCTTGAGCTTGGAAAAATATACTCCGATTCCAAAACATAAAAACCATTTTGGCAATAATACCCTATCCAAGCCTGATCCTCAGCACTCCAAACTTCATGATACAGCCCCTCAACCGCGCAAGCTTCCCGTGAACTACTAGACACATTGTCACTGCTAGAAGAAATGTTGCCACTAGAACTAGTATTCTTCTGCGAACCATTCGAATCGGGCTTCACAGAGCTAGACGACCTCGAACTGACACCGGAGGATGCACCGTTGTCCGTGACGGAACTCGAGGAGATTGCATCATCACCACTAGAAGAAGAAATTTCCGCTACCGGGTCCGGTCCGGCACCGCTAGAACTATCGTCACAGGCTGCAATAGTCAATGCGGCCATCACGGCCAAACCCAGGAACAGGCATCTTGCGTTCGGTAACGTATATTTTCTTTCGCAAATTCCTCTAAGGGGGTGAAAAAAATAGGATGTTCCAATTTTTAGATTTGAAATAACCACAAATCAACCTAAAAGAGGAGCATCCTATGGATAACAATATAATC
>Ga0256406_1000519_pt1 | contig 69841 bp, 24 predicted proteins | sample RumenRJG_03DNA_FD_185986 | JGI IMG/M metagenome (GOLD analysis project Ga0256406, IMG submission 185986) | Bovine rumen microbial communities from Lethbridge, Alberta, Canada - RJG_03 | ecosystem: Host-associated > Mammals > Digestive system > Stomach > Rumen | place: Canada: Alberta | collected... | reverse complement strand
GACTGGGAGAGTCATGCTGCGTTGGCTTCGTGCGCCCTCATCCATGGTAAGCATGTGGCGGTGGAGGTGCCTGCGGCGATGACGCTGAAAGACTGCTGGCGGCTCGTTGATTTGGCCGAGCGTAACCGGCTTCATTGCATGATGCTCGAGAACACCTGCTACGATTATTTCGAGGTGGCGACGGCGGCGATGGCGCAGGCCGGACTGTTCGGCGATATTGTCAATGCCGTGGGCGGCTACCATCACTGGCTCAACGACCGCTGGGAGCCATGGCGGCTGCGCTACAACCGCGACCACCGTGGTGATATCTATCCCACCCACGGCCTCGGTCCTGTTTGCCGCGCCTTGGGCATCCACCGCACCGACTTTATCGATACGCTCGTGAGTATGGACAGCGTGGCCTTATCGGGTCCCCACTATTACCGCGGCATCTGTGGTGCCGATGGCCATGGCTTCAGCAACGGCGACGTCACCACCACGCTGATGCGCACCCGGCAGGGCCGCACCATCGTCCTTGACCACGATGTGATGACGCCGCGGCCCTACAGCCGCCTTTTCCAGCTTGTCGGCACACGGGGCTTTGCCGCCAAATACCCGCAGGAGACACTCTGGATTGACGGAAAGGAGCTGACGCCGGCAGAGCGTGACCGCATGCTCGACGAATGGTTGCCGACTGACTTGCGTGATGCGAGGCAGCAGGTGGCCCAATACGATGACCGCGGGGGCATATCCTATATGATGGACTGGCGGCTGGTGGAAAACCTGCGGCTGGGGCGCCCAATGGATATGGACGTCTACGACCTCGCCGAATGGTGTGCGGTGGTCGAGTTGTCGGCCCTGTCCATCGAGGGTGGCTTTGCGCCAGTGGCCTTCCCTGACTTCACGCGGAGGGGTTAATTCAAGAAGTTACGATTATTTTTCGTCGTTTATGATGTGGGGAACGAAAAAATGATGTATTTTTGCACAACGGTTCGCGGTATCCATCGGATAGTAATCTTTCCTGTTAGTTATTGCGACGAGCAAGACGAATCACCTATATAAACATTATGTACTTATTATGAAGAAAACAAAGCGACTTTTGGCAACCATAGCCTTGGCTGCCGCTGTCTTCACGCCAACGATGGCGCAGGCAGAGTTCAATTGGCCTTATACCATTGTCGATGGTCAGGCTGTTACTAAAGTGCCTCAGCGCGCTGAGGGGCAGACCAATGTATTAAACCTTACCACTCCAAAGCTCAGCGTGGTGCGTGTGGGCTTTGTCGGATTGGGCATGCGCGGTCCTGGTGCCGTGGAGCGTTGGACCTACATCGACGGTACGGAGATCAAGGCGTTGTGCGACCATGAGAAAAACCGCGCCGAGGCATGCAACAAGATTCTGGAGCGTGCCAGCCTGCCACCAGCCGATATCTATTATGGCGACGAGGGCTACAAGCAGCTCTGCGAGCGCAAGGACATCGACTTGGTGTATATCGCCACCGACTGGCTCCATCATTTCCCGGTGGCTAAATACGCCCTTGAGCATGGCAAGAACGTCGCCATTGAGGTGCCTTCAGCCATGAATCTCGACGAGATTTGGCAGCTCATCAACCTCAGCGAGCAGAAGCGTCTCCACGTGATGATGCTCGAGAACTGCTGCTACGACTTCTTTGAGCTCAACACGCTCAATATGGCGCAGCATGGTGTGTTTGGTGAGGTGGAGTATGTGCAGGGCGCTTACCGCCACGATCTCTCTCCGTTCTGGGATGCCTATTGGAAGAAAGATGCCAATGATAAGCTCGGCTGGCGTCTGGACTACAATACGAAGCATCGCGGCGATATCTATGCCACTCACGGACTTGGCCCCATTGCCCAGGTGCTGAACATACACCGCGGTGACAAGATGAAGACGCTGGTGGCTATGGACACCAAGTCGGTCAACGGTAAGGCATGGGCTGAGAAGATGTCGGGTCAGAAATGCGATAAGTTCGCTAATGGCGACCACACGGTAACCCTCATCAGCACCGACAATGGCAAGGTGATTGAGGTGCAGCACAACACCATGACGCCGGAGCCTTACAACCGTATGTACCAGTTGGTAGGAACGAAGGGCTTTGCCAATAAGTATCCTGTAGAGGGCTATGCACTGTCAAGCGCCCAGATGAAGGCTGTCGGTGTACAGCCGGCAACCACTAACATGTCGGGCCACGACTATATGCCCGATGCCGATGTGCAGCGTCTGGTAAGCAAATATCAGGATGCGCTGGTAACCAAATACGAGACCAAGGCTAAGCAAGTTGGTGGTCACGGCGGCATGGACTTTATCATGGACAGCCGTCTGGTTTATTGTCTGCAGCATGGACTGCCCCTCGATATGGATGTTTACGACCTCGCTGAGTGGTGCTGTCTGGCTGAGCTGGGAAACATCTCTATGAATAATGGCAACATCCCAGTGCAGGTGCCTGATTTCACTCGTGGTTTCTGGAATGTGCAGAAGGGTTATAGCCACGCTTTCGCTTCTCCTGAAGAGGAGCAGGCTGTTGACAAGGCCAATGCGGAGTTCACTGCCAAACTGAAGGCCAAGGGTGCAAAATACTGGAAGAAGCACAGCACTCAGAAAGACAGTAAGAATGGTGGAAGTAAGCAGATGAACATCTAATCGGGCGTCTCCGATTTTGTGATTGCTTTAAATATACCTACACCCATGGCAGCATTTCTGTCATGGGTGTATCATATACTCCGCCGTTACTGGCATGCTGTCGGCAATGCCGTTCACTTCTATTTGTGGCACTGCTGTGGTGTTGGCGTTGTAGCAGTTGATGGAAGCCTCGCCATTGCTGTCAGTGATGACGTCGGGGTTCCAGTAGAGCGTACGTCTGTCGTCAGCTCCCGGCGCACGCAATGGGTCGGGATATATTGGTGAGTAGAAAGCCTCAGGTCGTGTGAAGCCTTGAATGGTTGTATATCTGATGCCCCGCTTGAAGGTGTATTCCTTCTGAGGATCCCAGTTATCTACCATCTGAATGGAGCAGACCACTCCTCCCTTGATGTTGTCGATGCCAGACTCGGCTTCCAGCTCATTGTCAGTCCAACCATCTTTCGCTTTTACGCTCTTCACCTGGAAGTTGTTGCCGATGGTATAAACCTCGTTATTGTTGATATTGTTATCCTCATAGAGCATAATCGACTTGATGGCATCCACGTCTTTTCGGAAGAACAGTTCTTCATAGCGTTTGCCGTTGACGTAGAACGTGATGGGCTGTGAGCCATATCTGATGGTCATCTCAGGTTCGCCCGTATCACCACCGGCGAAGGTCGAACTGGTGTCCATTGTGGCGTTGATGTTCTTGTTGAGACCCATAAGTAGGTCTTCTACTTCATAAACTTCTTTTCCCTTGTCTCTTTGTTGGTCGATGTATTGCCTTACGTCATAAAATCCGATGAGGCGGCGCTCGAAGGCCTCAGTTTCTTTCTTGGCGTAACGGTTTTTGTTTTTTGCTTTCACGCTAACTTCATTAAGCATGATGGCATCTTTGTACAGACTGGCGTTGAAAGTCGAGTCAGCCGTTTGCAATGCTTTCTTATCCACATTGACCGTATCCCATAGCGGTCGCATCTCCATGACATCGATCTGGCGCGGAGTAGGGGCGAAGTCGCGGAAGAGCCTCACACTGGTGTAGCGATTGATGCTCTTGCCCTGTTTGCGCGTCTGGATGAGCGTGTTGACGTCGCCCTCTATGTCGTTCAACGGCAAGGTGAAATAGCCATTGTCGTCCGTGATGGTCGATCCTGCGGCAAACAGCGAGTCGCGTTGTCCCAACACGCTAACGACGATATCCTTCTGTGATCTACTGAAAGTTGACTTCACACGGCCATCGAGTTGCAGAGAATGCTCCGGAAGATATTTGGGACGATAGGCGCTGTCGCTGGCTTCCTGCTTGAGGTTGTATTTCCGCCATCCTCTCACTAAGAGCAGATTGTCGAGCAATTTACGTGTTGAGGGCTTGTTATCTTTTACATAGAAAGCGGGCTGTGGAATATAGCCTTTAAGATCGGAGGTGAGTAGCAGATTGGAGACAATGTTTTCTGCATAGTGCTGATAGTCAGACCTTATTGCATCACGTACACTGACCGAAAGCGATTGGTTGGCTATAGGCTTGCCTTCAGCGTCTTTCAGTTTCAGTTGATAACTGACTTTGTGGAAGGGCAAAGTGAGCGTTGAGTCTGATGTCGTAGCTGAGAGTTGTGGCGCATTCTTTGGAAAGATAAAGAAGGGACGGTCGGACAGCACGTTGCCTTTGTCATCGACCAGTGCCACCCAATTGATGCCGGCGGGCAAACCTTCAGTCGGAATCTTGACGAGAATCTCTGAACGGCCTTCGAAGGCTAATGCCTTGTACATCAAAGGAAAATTGTTGTACATGAGAAAGACGGCCAGACTTGAGTCGCTGACGGCTGTGTGGGCGTTTTTCCTCACGTAGACTGAAACCAAGCTGTCTTTGTTGCTGACTGATAATGAGATGCCTGTAGTATCGGCTGCGGGCAATGTAAACTTCTGCTGCTTGCCCTTGTAGTTGACCACGATCTGGGCCTGATTTTCGTCTGGCGTAAAGAGGAAGGTACCGATGCCGTCGTAGATGGAGCCTATCGGCATGATGTCAGTTCCGTTCTGGAATCTGCCGTCGGTGTTGATGTAGCCGCTGTCGGGATCTATGAGCTCAAAGGCCACCAGCGTCGGCAGACCTTTGATGAGTCTTCCGCCCTCGGGGAAGAACCGCGCAATCAGTCCATGGCCTTTGCTCTCCGGACGACGGCCGTTGTCGTCCATTTTCACGTACTTCGCAATCTGTCGGCTTTTGTTCTTCTCAGTGAGTTGCTTTTTATAAATTGGTATGATGCGTGAGAAGTACTGAGGCTGTGTGGCCGAGAGCATCCACTTCGTGTAGGCCCGCAGTTCAAAGTAGCCGCTAAACAGTGTATTCGTAAGTGGTATCTGCCCTGCGGCACATCCGTTTTTAATCTCCAAAATCTGCCTGACCACCACATTTCCCAACTGGTCGAGCAGTTCCACATACAGCGGCTTGCTCACCGTCGTGGGCTTGTTGTTGGCGGCAAGCACGATGTAAGCCTTATACCATATGGTATCGCCTTGAAAATAAGAAGTGTTGTCGGTATGGAGAAATACCTTCTCTTGAGGGTAGTTGAGCGAAAATTCCCGTGCTTTGAGAAAAATATTGTTGAAGCTGCCGCTGGGGGAGGCAGGGACTTTTAGCCATTGCAAAAGTAGGAAGATGATGAAGATGTAGCATTTAATATTCTGTAATGGTTTGCTCATAGCATGGAAGAAATTAATATAAAGCATTTTTAAAACCTAAAAAAACAATAATTATTGCGGTTAAATAGGAATTATTTCATAATTTTGTATTTATTATAACCAATCAACGTAACTAAGCAATGCGATCAAACCTTATTCTCCTTTACTTGGCTTTGCTCTTTCCTGTATTGATGCCTATCACAGTGTATGGTTCAACAGGGTGGGGGAACGCTCCTGTTGAAGGAAAGTATTATTTCCTCGCCAGGCAAGGCGATACTCAGAAAGTGCTTACGCCGCGCAATTTCCGTTATACGAACAACAGTGTGCTCATCTTCATGCCCAATAATCCGCAGGTTGGACTGTCGGTGTGGAAGTTTGTTGGTGTCAAGGGCAAGCCCGATACTTACCAGTTGCTTAATGAGGAATATGGAATGGGCATTGACCTCAGTATGAACAATGATGCAGATAAAGGTTGGGCTGACGTCGTGCTGTGGAATGCTGACATCAACAACCCCAACCAGCAGCTGACTTTCGTTCCATCCCATACCAAAGGAGCCTATAAGATTAAGGGTACGTCAAAAGGCGGCACTGTCTTCTATGTAGCCAGTCGCGACACCATCCGTATCGGTGGTTCGCCGGAGACGACTTTTGAGCGGGTAGCCAGTGCGTCACTCGCTACCGACTTTGTCCTGAGGGAGGTGACCAATAAGGAAATGAAACAGGCTGCATCTGAGTCGGTTTCCCGCAACGACTGGGAAAACCAGAATGTAATAGGCCGAAACAAGGAGGCTGGACATGCTACTTACATTCCCTATGCCAATGTTGAGGAAATGCGTGGCGACAAGGCTTATTACGACACCCCATGGCTTCAGCCAAAGAGTTCCAGATACCTGTCGCTCAACGGTATTTGGCGCTTGAAATGGAAGGAGCAGAAAGACATTACACTCTACGGTCAGGATGAATTCTGGGGCAACGAGGTTTCCACCGCGGATTGGGACACCATCAGCGTGCCTTCTTGCCTTGAGATGAAAGGCTATGGCGTACCTTTATATATTAATGTGGATTATCCGTTCGAGGATGCTCCACCTTATATTAATATGCGCAATGTGCGCGGCGTGCAGCTGATGAACTCCATCGGGGCTTATCGACGTGAGTTCACTGTTCCTGCTAATTGGCAGGGCAAGCGCATCTTCCTTCACTTTGACGGCATCTATTCAGCCGCATACGTCTATATCAATGGACAGAAGGTCGGCTATACGCAGGGTGCCAACGATGACGCTGAGTTTGACGTTACTCGTTTTGTCCGTGCTGGCAGCAACAATATCTCTGTGCAGGTCATCCGTTGGACTGACGGATCTTACCTTGAGGATCAGGATATGTGGCGCATGAGTGGCATCTATCGTGACGTTTATCTCTTTGCTACACCTAAGACTTATATCGCCGACCATTATATTACGGCAGACGTCACGCCCGCCAAAGGCTCGACCACTGTCGGCGATGCCAATGTCAAGGTGGTCGTGACAGTGTGCAACCGTGACAATGGCAAGACAACGAAACATCTCAGGGCAGCGCTGCTCGACCCTCAGGGTAGGTTGGACAGTGAGGCCACGGCCGTGGTGCCGTTCAACAAGGGCGACAGCGTGAAACAGGTTACGCTCTTCTTCGCAACCATCCGCGGGCTGAGGCTCTGGTCGGCCGACATCCCCACGCTCTATACGTTCGAGTTCACCCAGTCTGATGACAGAAAGGTCATCGAGGAGGCCTTCTCCACGAAGTACGGATTCCGTAAGATTGATTTGTCCAAGGGCTACCTTGAGGTCAATGGCCGCCGCACTTATCTAAAAGGTGTAAATACACAGGACACCGACCCGATTACCGGACGTAGCATCCGCGTGGAGACCATGCTTAAGGATATCACAATGATGAAGCAGGCCAACATTAACTGCGTGCGCACGTCGCACTATCCACGCCAGGCTAAGATGATGGCAATGTTCGACCACTACGGACTCTTCATCATGGACGAGGCCGATATGGAGAGCCACAAGAACTGGGGCGACGGTGCCAGTATTACCCGCAGTCCGAAATGGACAAAAGCCATTGTCGATCGTGAGGAGCGTATGGTGCTCCGTGATCGCAACCATCCATCGGTCGTTATCTGGAGCATTGGCAACGAGAGCGGTTTCGGACTGAACATCAAGGAGGCGTATAAGGCCATCAAGGCACTCGACGACCGCTATGTGCATTACCAGGGTAGTTCTGCTGCTGGCACGGCAGAGGGCACTGATATCATGTCGTCGATGTACCGCTGGTCGGACGAGGTGGCACGTATGTGCAAGGATAACCAGTTCCACCAACCTTATTTCATGTGTGAGTATGCCCACGCCATGGGTAATAGCGTTGGCAATTTACGCGAGTATTGGCAGGGCATCATCGGATCGCGCTACGGCATCGGCGGCACAATCTGGGATTGGGTCGATCAAGGCATCTATGACCCCGCAGCGCTCAAGACAGGAGAACTGACGATGAACGGTTTTGGAAAATATGTGACCGGTTACGACTTTCCCGGACCTCATCAGGGCAATTTCGTCAACAATGGTATCCTAAACTGCGACCGGGCGTGGAGCGCAGAGCTCGACGAGGTGAAGCGCATCTACCAGTGGATTGACTGCGATTATCAGGCAAAGGATGGCAAGGTTAGTCTGACGAACAATTATCTCGCTGATGATCTTTCTGACAAGCATTTAGTTTACCAACTGCTGGTTGATGGCAAACCAACGGAGCAGGGAAGGGTGGAGACCATCACCTGCAAGCCTGGTGCTTCAGTCGTGCTTTCGGTGCCGGTGGATGTGAGCAAGTTTAGCGGCAGCGATGTGCATCTGAATATCAGTGTCCTTACGAAGCAGGCTACCGAATGGTGTAATGCGGATTACCCCGTGGCGACGTGGCAGTTCACAGTGGCTGAGAAGACAACCCAGCCAACCGTGCCAGCTACGAAGGACAAGTTGAAACTGACTGAGAACAAGCAGAACGGTAGCCGAACCTACACTACTGCTCATGGTTCGGTAACGTTTGATGGCAATGGAAATATCACAGAATGGTTATATAACGGACAGCGCTTACTCGACGGAAGTCTGCAGCCCTCCAACTATCGATGGATTGAGAACGATGCGCCTTATGGTAATGACCCTGCTTATGACACTGGCAACGGTATGACGAAGCAGACGGCTGTCTTCGCTAAGATTGATAAGAAAACGCAGACGGCTAAGGTTGAGGTCAGCTATACCGGTAAGTTCTACGATGCAACGCTGACTTACACCGTTTATGCCAATGGCACGATTGACCTTGCCACAGCCTATAAAGTCAATGACGGTGCAGCCCGCCGTGTAGGACTTGAATTGCAGTTGCCTTTGCGTTTGACACAAGCAAAGTACTTCGCGCGTGGTCCCCGTTCCAGTTATGTCGATCGGGAGGATGGTGAGTATTTCGGCATCTATGAGAGCGACGTCAATGGAATGTTCGAGGAGTTTGCCCGTCCTCAGTCGGGTGGCAACCGTCGCTCGATGAAATTCTTGACGCTGACCGACGGCCTTGGACACGGCCTGCATATGGAGACAATCTTTGGTAATGTCGATTTCTCACTGTCACCATGGGATGACGCCACGCTCCATGCTGCAAAGCACAATTGGGAGTTGCCTGCCAGCAAGCATACGGTTTGTCATCTCGATGCGGTGCAGAAAGGTCTTGGCAACGGATCATGCGGCGCCGGCGTACTGGATAAATACTTGATTCACAAGGATGACAAGCATGCGCAGATTATACGCTTCAGCCCTTTCTAAGGCTAACTATTTAGATACGTTAATAAACAATATTATATGAATTTTCATAAATCTTTTAGTCTGTTCTTGACAGCTTTCATGTTGTCGTCGGCTGACACTATGCTTGCCGGTGACCTTTCGGTTAGTAGTATTCGGAAAATAAATTCCACCACGGTAGAGGTTACCTATAGCAATGGTGAGATGTTGACGCTCGATTTCTACGGCAAGAACATCTTCCGTGTGTTTCGCGATCCGAAAGGCGGCATTCTTCGTGATCCGGCAAGCAATCCGTCTGCTCAAATTCTTGTTAGCCAACCGCGTAAGGATGTGGGCGAACTTAAGGTGGATGGCGAAGGTGATGAGATTTCCGTCTCCACGGCGGCTGTGAAGGTGGAATTCAATAAGGCCTCTGGCTTGATGAAGGTTACCGACCTGCGCAACGGCAAGATCGTGATCAGTGAGAGCGCGCCGGCCAAGATTACTGCCGACCGCACGACACTGACACTCGACAGCCACAAGGGCGAATACTTCTATGGCGGTGGTGTGCAGAATGGCCGTTTCTCCCACGCGGGGCAGGCCATTGAGATTGTCAATACCAACAGTTGGACTGATGGTGGTGTGGCTTCTCCGGCTCCTTTCTATTGGTCGACGGGCGGTTATGCTGTCATGCCTTATACTTTCTCACCCGGCGTTTATGACTTTGGAAAGACAACTCCCGGCCAGGTGTCAATTACCCACGACACCGATTATCTCGATGCCTTTGTGATGGTCGATGATGCGCCCACCTCCTTGCTCCGCGACTACTATCAGTTGACGGGCAATCCCGTGCTGCTGCCCAAGTTCGCTTTCTATGAGGGTCACCTCAACGCCTACAACCGCGACTACTGGAAAGAGACGACCGAGGCGGGCCGCGGCATCCTCTTTGAGGACGGTAAGCGCTATGTCGAGAGTCAGAAAGACAACGGTGGCATCAAGGAAAGCCTCAACGGTGAAAAGAACAACTACCAGTTCTCGGCTCGCGCCGTGGTGGATAGATACAAGCATAATGATATGCCGCTCGGCTGGGTGCTGCCCAACGACGGTTACGGCGCAGGCTATGGTCAGACCTCAACGCTCGATGGCAACATTGCCAATCTGAAGAGTTTTGGCGACTACGCTCGTAAGAATGGGGTGGAGATTGGTTTGTGGACGCAGTCCAACTTGCATCCCATCGACAGTATCCCCGCCCTGTTGCAGCGCGATATCGTCAAGGAGGTGCGTGACGCCGGCGTGCGCGTGCTGAAGACCGACGTTGCTTGGGTTGGTGCCGGTTACTCTTTCGGCCTCAATGGCATTGCCGATGTGGCCAAAATAATGCCTTACTATGGCAATGATGCACGCCCGTTCATCATCACACTTGACGGATGGGCCGGTACCCAGCGCTATGGCGGCGTGTGGACTGGCGACCAGACCGGTGGAGAGTGGGAGTACATTCGTTTCCACATTCCTACCTATATTGGTGCGGGCTTGTCGGGTATGGGCAATATCACCAGCGATATGGACGGTATCTTTGGCGGTAAGAACCCCATAGTCAATGTCCGTGACTTCCAGTGGAAAACGTTCACGCCCATGCAGTTGAACATGGACGGCTGGGGCAGCAACCCGAAGTATCCTCAGGAGATGGGTGAGCCTTATACGAGCATCAATCGTTCGTATCTCAAGCTCAAGTCGATGCTGTTGCCCTATTCCTACACCTTTGCCCATGAGGCTGTCACTGACAAGCCGCTCATCCGTGCGATGTTCCTCGATAATCCTTCTACCTACACCCATGGTACGGCAACACGTTATCAGTATATGTACGGCGACTACTTCCTTGTGGCGCCCATCTATCAGAATACGGCAGCCGACAAGGAGGGCAACGATGTCCGCAACGGCATCTATCTGCCAGTAGGCACTTGGTACGACTATTATACAGGCGCTACCTATGCAGGTGGAAAGATTCTGAACGACTACGATGCTCCTCTTTGGAAACTGCCCCTCTTTGTCAAGGCTGGTGCCATCATTCCGATGGTCAATGCCAACAACAATCCCTCTCAGATAGACCGGTCTCAACGCGTGTTTGAGATTTATCCGCAGGGTAGTTCCGAGTTTACGCTCTATGATGATGACGGCACCACCGATGCTTACCTGCGTGGTGACAGCGCCACGACGCGCATCACGAGTGACCTCAATGGCAAAGGAATTCTCACGCTGCATATCGATAAGACGAAGGGTACCTTCGACGGTATGGTTAAGGACCAATCTACAGCGTTTATCGTCAATACCAACGCCCGACCAAAGAAGGTGACGGCATGGATTGGCGGGCGTAAGGTAGCCCTCAAGGAGGCTGCCGACGGTGCCAACACCTGGCAGTTTGTGGAGGCTCCCGAGCTCAACCGTTTCTCGACGCCAGGCAGCGAAGCGGCTGCTGTCTCAGTTAAGAAGAATGCGCAGTTGGTCATCAGTTTGGACAAAACCGATATTACCGCCGCCGATGTCACAGTAAAGGTGGATGGCTTTGAGGCTTTGAACAAATCCAACGGTACGCTGTCGAAAACAGGAACGCTCACAGCTCCCGTCTTGGCCGATGCCGACATCCAACCTTATTCGGTCACTCCGAAGTGGCTGCGTCAGGACAATGCCGACTACTACGAGGTGCAGTTCCAAGATGAGACCTACACCACCATCCGTGGCACACAACTTCTCTTCTCTGACCTCACGCCCAACACGGAATACGATTTCAAAGTGCGTGCGGTCAATGCTGACGGTGCCTCCGACTGGACACCGCTCCACGTGCGTACGGCTGTCAATCCGTTGGAGCATGCCATTCATGGCATCACTGCCACTTCTACGGCACGCGATATGGACGGTTTTGGCATTTCCCATCTCTTCGATTTCGCCACGACGGGCGACATCTGGCACACCTATTATTATAGTAAGGCCGTTCCGTTCTCCTTCACGATGGACCTCCACAGTGTCAACACCCTCGACAAACTGCAGTATCTGCCCCGTGCCGATGCCGGCAACGGCACCATCACGTCATGCAATATCTCAGTCAGCCGTGATGGCAAAACTTGGACCGATATGGGACATCAGACGTGGACGCGAGACGCTAAAACCAAGGAAGTGACCTTCTCTTCTCATCCGGAGGCACGTTACATCAAGATGGATGTGGATGCGGCTGTAGGCAACTTCGGATCGGGCCGAGAGATTTACGTCTTTAAGGTGCCGGGCACGAAGTCAATCATCCCAGGCGACATCAACAACGACGGTAAGATAGACGAGAACGATTTGACTTCGTATATGAACTACACCGGTCTGAAAAAAGGCGATGCCGACTTCGACGGTTATATCTCCGGCGGTGATATCAACGGCAATGGAATGATTGACGCTTACGACATCTCCAATGTTTCGACTCGGTTGGAGGGGGGTGCTCAGTCCGACGGTGATGCAAAACTCGGTGGAAAGTTTAACATTGCCTACGACAAGACGTCCTATAAGACCGGCGATGACGTTATGGTTACTGTTAAGGGTATTGGCATGCAGTCCGTTAACGCGCTCAACTTCGTACTGCCGTACAATCCATCGCAGATGAAGTTTGTCAAGGCCGAGCCTGTGGCAGTAAAGGAAATGATGAACATGACCTACGACCGTCATCATTCCGATGGCAGTCAGGTGCTTTATCCGACGTTCACCAACGTGGGTAATAAGCAGACCGTTAACGGCGATGGCGTGCTGGTCATCTTGCAGTTTAAGGCGCTGAAACCGTTTACGGTTAAGCAGCCTGTCAAGACCAAGGGCATGATCGTTGACAAGAATCTCAACGAGGTGGACTTCTAATCTCAACCTTGTTTATAATAGTTATAAAGGGCAGCAATCTTCGGGTTGTTGCCTTTTTTATTTATACTGTTGCGACATTTGGGAAACATAAGCATTCTAACAAATTCCCTTTGACATCGAAGAGGCTTTGATGAACGCTTCATTTCTATAAAGTTTCCCATTTGCTTTAACTTTTGTTTCATTTAAATGTCATTTCCTCGTTTTACAGCTAAGGCTGTGATTTTAACATTGTGTGCGTCCACGAAGACTTAAATAGCCACAATGCTCAATTTTTATTGTTGACCACTGAAAAAACGATTTAATTTGTTTCGTTATCTGAAGAAAGTTTTGTAATTTTGTCAAATGAATATAACGAAGCTAATAATCGTAAAAAACACTACTTGAAATCGTATTCGTACTATATGAATTTGCGGTGCTACTTTTTTATTCCTGTAGCCTTGATGACGGGATTTTTGTCCCTCTGCGCACAGACACAAAATGGTTACGTCGAGCCTTCTGACCCGCAGAAGGCTGTGGCTTCCGAGTGGTCTGTTGTTGGTAATGGACTTCACGTCAGTTGGGTTTCCAAAGACAAGCACTATGCGCAGCATAATGTGCCTGTCGCTAAGCTCGTTAGCGACACCACTATCTATGCTTGGCGCGGCGAGCGTGTCAATGCTGAGGCTGTGCTGTTCTCCAAGAGTGCCACCTCAGCTTACAGCCTTTCCCTTTCAGCGTGGACGTTGAATGGCACCAAGGCTGTGGCGGCGAATAAGGGAAAAGCATCGTTTCTAAACTATGTAATCACCGACCGGAAGCGTGACTGTGGAGCTAACGATAGGAGCACCAGCGCCTTTCTCGTGCCTGATATTATTGACAATGCTGCTCAGAAATCACTTGCTGCGATGTCGGTCCGTCCTGTTTGGTGCGCATTCGATGTTCCGGCTACACTTGCCGCCGGCACCTACGACGTCACCCTCTCGGTTAACAACGCTTCAACAGGCAAGGTTGCCGCAACGCTAACCTTGCATATTGTTGTCGGTTCGCGTACAATGCCTAAAACCCGCACATTCCATGTCGATTTTTGGCAACAGCCCTACGCTGTTTCACGCTGGTACAACACCGGCCGATGGACTCAGGCCCATTATGACGCGCTTCGGCCTTACCTTCAGCAGCTTGCGCGTTGTGGACAGCGCGTGGTTTCCACCATTCTGTTCTACGAGCCTTGGGGTGACCAAAGCTATGATAAGTTTGACCCGATGATCAAATCCACCAAGAAGGCTGACGGTTCATGGAGCTATGATTATTCGGTCTTCGACCATTATGTAGCGCTTTGTGACTCCTGTGGCATTAACGGGCAAATCAATTGCTACTCAATGGTGCCTTGGGATATGACGTTTTGCTACTTTGACGAGGCAACCAATAAAGAGGTGAGTTTGAAGACCACGACGTCCTCGGCTGACTACTCCAATCTTTGGACGCCCTTCCTCCAAGCTTTTGCCAAACACCTGAAGAAAAAGGGATGGTACGACAAGACTTGTATCGCTATGGATGAGCGGTCGCTTGACGATATGAACAATGCCTACAATGTATTGCAGTCCGCAGTGCCTGGTATGAAAATGGCACTGGCCGGCAACTACCATAAAGAGTTGGTTGATAAGATCTATGATTATTGTATCGCTTACGGTCAGTCATTCACTGACGCGGATCTTTCGGTGCGCAAGGCAAAAGGTTTTGTGTCAACCTGTTATACCTGTTGCGCTGAAGCTGAACCTAATATCTTCACCAATAGCGATCCTTACGATGCTGCCTTCTTGCCGCTGTATTGCTTGGCCAAAGGCCTTGACGGTTATCTGCATTGGTCGTGGATGAACTGGGACAATCATCCGCTTACCGACTCGCGTTACCGCCTTTTCCCGGCTGGTGATACCTACTGCGTCTATCCCGGCAACCGCTCTTCGGTGCGTTACGAACGCTTTATCGAAGGCGTGCAGAATGTCGAGAAATATAAAGTGCTGAAGGCAGAATATACCTCTAATAACCAGACGGATAAGCTCAATTCAGTCAACAGTGCCCTCAACGCCTGTAACGACGGCGAGGCTTCGGCTTATAAGGTTGACTTGATGGAGAGTCTGCTCAACGGTTCTCCGGCTCCGGCTACCCCAAAAGCTGCACAGCCTGACACGACACTCGTGTATCAGAAGGTGGAGACTCGCTCTCCGCTGATGGACACTCAGGTGCAACAGGGCTATCAGACCACTGGCCGCGGTAACCGTAACTCGGTGCTGCTCAAGGTGCAGGTGCCTTCTACGTCAACGCCGCTCACACTGAAGTCGTTAGACCTTACGCTCAAAGGCCAGACGCTCGACAATATCGAAGCCGTCAGGATTTATACTTCCAGTCAGGACAATTTCCCCGCCGATGCCAGTCCTAAGTTGGTTGGTTTCGTACAGCCCAAGACGTCTTCTGTCAATATTCCGCTTTCAGCTGTTACCACCTCCGCTACACCTTATTATATATATGTAACGGTGGATGTGAAAAAGAAGGCAACACTTGGCGCCATGCTCGACGCCGTACTCAACCGCATCAATGAGCCTAACCGAGTTGATACGCTCGATGCCGATCCGGAGTATGCGCAGCGCGTTTATCAGATTCAGCAGTTCCTCGGCATGCCTGATACTTACGGCAGCCATTACTACCGTATTCCAGCTATGGTGGTGGCCAAAGACGGTTCCATCGTCACTGCTTACGACAAGCGCTTCGATAGTTTAGGCGATGCCGGTTCGCATTGCATCGACCTGTTGAGCCGGCGCTCAACCGATGGCGGTAAGACCTGGAGTGAGCCGTTGACCATTGCTGAGGGTAGGGGAGCCGGCGGTTTCGACAATGGTTTTGGCGACCCTGCACTGGTTGTCACGGCAAAGGGACGAATTATCTGCATCTCATGTGCTGGCGATAAGGGGTTTGCGCAGGGACAGAAGGATATGGCTTTGATTTATAGCGACGACAATGGCCAGACGTGGTCTAAGCCCGCCAATATCACGGCTAACTGCCTCAACAACCTTGTCGATGGTGTACAGAATGATCTGCTCTCCCATGGTTACTTTGTCACATCGGGTAGGGGAGTCGTCAATAAGGACGGACGCATCATGTTTGCCGCCAACTATCGTCTTTCATCGGGAAAGATTAACGAGTATGTCATCTATTCCGATGACGAAGGTGCCACTTGGACGCTGGACAATCATCTGGCCTACTCGGGTGCTGACGAGTCGAAACTGTTGGTGCTCAACGATGGCCGTTTGATGATCTCTGTTCGTCAGTCTGGCAGCCGCGGCTTCAATGTCACCAAGGGCGACAATCTGCAATGGGGGCGTCAGTACCGTAATGCGCAGATCAGCGGTGCGGCTTGTAACGCCGACATCCTTTATTACAACCGCGATCTGACGGGCAAGCGTGACCTCATTTTCCACACCATCCCAGCCACGATTCCGTCCCTTCAGCGGGCCAACCTTTTGTTGCTCGCCAGTCGAGACGGTGGCAACAAATGGACAGTCGTTGATACACTTCAAGCCGGTGCTGCCTCTTACTCCACAATGGAGAGACTCAATGACGGCTCGCTCGCCGTCTTCTTTGAGGACGAGAGCAACGGCGTCGATAACTGGACGATGAACTTTATCACGCTCACCAAAACGCAGGTTAAAGAAATGATGAAGAAGGCCGATACCGCCATAACTGAGGACGAAAGGCATCATGTCGACAAGCGGCGTTTTTAGCGCTAAAGTGTAACGTGCTGTCTTGAAATGCGAAATTAGTTTTAATTAATCTTAATTATTTCCCAAGCTTTATACAATTACATGAATCTTTTATTAAATTTGTTAAACATTTGGAACTAATATAATCATACTATCTAAATTAATTTATTATGACGAGAAAACAACTCTTTTTAGGGGCTTTTCTAATGAGTACCTTTACATGGTATTCGTGCTCAGACAACGACTCGGGGGCGATAGCGAAGTTCGACCCGTCACAGCCGATGTCGATCACGGATTTCTATCCGGATAGCGGAGGCATCGCAACGCCTATGATCATCTCGGGTACGAATTTCGGCGCGGATACCACAGGCTTGGCTGTCTGGTATGTCGATGAAGACGGTGTGCGCCATAAGGGCGGACTCGTTTCATCCAATGGCGAGAAATTGTATTGCTATGTACCGTCGGGTTTGACTTACAAGCGTAATATTAAGTTGGAGGTGACCCGTGCCAATGGTAGTGACACCATCGTTGGTTCGGCGCAGCGTGACTTCAAGTACATCACGCAGACGGCTGTTACCACCATCGTTGGTACACAGACCACTAACGAACGTGCTACGAAGGTAGGTAAGCTCCTTTCCAGTGATCTTTCGGCTCCTGGTTATCTCTGTATTGATGACCAGAACAACATCTTCATCGTCGAGCATAGATTCGACGATGGCCTGGGTTTCAACTTGTCTTGTAAAAACGAGAAGGGCAACGACACCAAGGGTATGGTGCTGAAGGCCGACTTGAAAAAAGACGAGGTCTCGGTGCTGCAGGACAACACCTCTACCAAGATTAATGCGCCTGCTTACAGTACGCTTGAAGGTTACGAGGGCGTTTATGTGCCTGATGATGGTGGCCGTGTTTATTACAGCCTGCTTAAGAATCAGGACTATGCCGTAAAGAGACAGCAGTTCATCAATCCTAACGGTTATCCTACGCTTGACACGAAGAACTATAAGTTCTGCTTCGTCATCAACAAGAATGACCAGATGATTTACACGGTGATGTATCATGGCGAGTTGGTGCGCATCAATCCTAAAACCCGTAAGGCTGAGCTTTTGCTGAAGCGTATCGGTAAGGATAATGGTAAGCCGGGTGACGATGGCGGTAACGATAGCTTCTGTACGTTCAGCCCCATCCAGCCTAACCGTTTGTTCATAGCGCAGACCAACTGTCACGAGATTTGGTATGTGGATGTTGATCAGTTGGCCGGCAAGGATTCGCTTACTTATAATGGTGAGCCCTATGCCGGTGTGGCTGCTTTCGGTTCAGTCAACTACACAGAAGGTAGAGGATGGGAAGATGGTTTGCTGAAAAATGCGAAGTTCAACTATCCTCGCCAGATGACCTTCACGAGTGATGGTAAGCTGTATATTGCCGATTCCGGTAACCATTGCATTCGTATGATTGACACCACGCTTGGTTCCAATGCCCGTGTCACGACGCCTATCGGTATTCCCGGATCTGCCGGATATGCTGATGGTGGTGTTGAGCTTGCCAAGTTCAACTGGCCTACTGGTGTTGCGGTGAGTGCTGATGGTTCTACGGTCTATGTGGCCGATATGATGAATCAGGTCATCCGTGAGTTGAGTATTAAATAGTCTTAAGCCATATAACAAATTAATTCATATATGAGAAGAATTTTATATGTCTTGTTTCTCGTGCTGAGCCTGGTTTCCATCGGGACGACAGCCTATTCGCAAGACAAAACGACTGGCCAGTTTACTGCTGCTGGTGTTGTTTATGACGATACGGGTGAACCTTGTATCGGTGCAACCATTCGCGTGAAGAACAGCCCTGGAAAGGGTGCTGTTACCGACGTGGACGGTAAGTTCAAACTGAGTGTAGCACCTGGTGCTACCATTCTTGTTGAATACTTAGGTATGGAGACCGTTGAGAAGCCCATACTGAAAGACGAGCCTTCACTTGAAATTCATTTGAAAGCCTCCAAGGCCAAAGATATCGACGAGGTGGTCGTCACGGGTCTTACATCGCAGAAGAAGGTTTCCGTGGTGGGCGCAATTTCAACCATCGACATGGATGAACTGCGTACGCCGGGTACCTCACTGGTCAACATGATCGGTGGTCGTATGCCTGGTGTCATCACGATGCAGACCTCGGGTGAGCCTGGACAGAACCTTTCCAACTTCTGGGTGCGTGGTGTGTCCACGTTCGGTGCCGGTGCCAGTGCACTCGTGCTCATCGACGGTATTGAGGGTAGCCTCAATGATATTGATGTGGATGACGTGGAGAGCATCTCTGTGCTGAAGGATGCTGCCGCTACAGCTGTTTATGGTGTGCGTGGTGCTAACGGCGTTGTGTTGGTTACCACTAAGCGTGGTTCTAAGGATAAGATTCAGATTACGGCCCGTGCTACCGTTAAGCTGTCGCACATCAACCGTCTGCCTGAGTATCTCGGTTCTTACGACTATGCCAAGCTGGCCAATGAGGCGCGTGCCGTCTCCGGTCTGGCTGACCTCTATACGCCCATCCAGCTCGACATTATCAAGAATAACCTCGACCCGGAGCTCTATCCTAACGTCAACTGGATTGACGAGATTATGAAGAAGAACTCCTTGCAGGAGAACTATTATGCCAGTGCCCGTGGTGGTGGTGATGTGGCTCAATACTTTGTCTCTCTCGGTTACAAGCATGAGGGTGCTGCTTACAAGCAGCAGGAAAATCAGTTCCATAAGCCTCTGTCTTATGACCAGATAACCTATCGTGCCAACATCAACATGAACCTGACAAAGAACTCAATTCTTTATTTTGGTGTTGATGGTAACATTTCTAACTATACGACTCCTGGTGGTAAGACTACCAATCAGGTGTGGAGCGACGTGTTGCAGCTCAACCCGCTGATGTTCCCCGTCACTTATGCTGACGGCACACTGCCTACTTACGGTCAGAATGACCTCATCTCACCCTTTGCAGCCCTCAACTATCAGGGTTACAAGTCTCAGGATACTTCACGTAACATGATTACGCTGAAGTTCACACAGAAATTCACAGGCTTCCTGAAAGGCCTTGTTGGTTCTGTGCAGGTGATGAATGACCGTACCTCCAACTTCAGTGAGACACGTCTTATCAAGCCTGACTACTATCGTGCAACCGGCCGTACCTCTGAGGGTGAGCTTATTAAGACACTTCGTCAGAAGCAGACCGATATGTCGTATTCTTCCTCAGATCAGACTTGGCGCAAGTATTACCTCGAGGCTAAGCTTGATTACAACAAGCAGCTTGGCTTGCACAATATTGGCGCACTCCTCTTCTATTATATGGAGGATACGAAATCTTCTACTCAGGGTAATGCTGACAAGCTTGGTATTGCTGCTATTCCTTATCGTCGTCAGAATGTTTCTGGCCGTCTCTCTTGGGGTTACAACGATACTTACTTCGTTGATGCCAACTTCGGTTATACCGGTTCTGATATCTTCCCCAAAGGTGAGCGCTTCGGCTTCTTCCCCTCAATTGCTGTAGGTTGGGTTCCGACCGCATATAAGTGGGTGCAGGAGAAGTTGCCTTGGATTTCGTTCTTCAAGCTTCGTGCTTCTTACGGTCTTGCCGGTAACGACAACATTGCCAACACTCGTTTCCCCTACCTGACGATTATCAACAACCGTGCAGGTACGACTTGGGGTTACACAGGTAATGGTATTGTTGAGACGCAGCAGGGTGCTGACAACCTGAAATGGGAGGTCGCAAAGAAGTTCGATGTCGGTATCGATGCCAACTTCTTCAATGATAACGTGAAATTGACGGTTGACTTCTTCCGTGATACCCGTGACCATATCTTCCAGGATCGTGTCACCCTTCCGCAGTGGGCTGGTATGGTTACCTACCCGAAGTCTAACGTCGGTCGTATGCACTCCTTCGGTTCTGACGGTAACATCTCTTACTATCATAAGATCAACCGTGACATGGACTTCACTATCCGCGCCAACTACACTTGGTCTCAGAACATCGTCGATTACTTCGAGGAGAATAAACTGGCTTACGATTACCAGAGCACGACGGGTATGCCTTATGGCATTCTGCGCGGTTACATCTCCGAGGGCCTCTTCAAGGATAAGGAGGATATTGCAACCAGTCCTGACCAGACTGCTGCTTTCGGAACTGTCCGTCCTGGTGACATCAAGTATCGCGACGTTAACGGCGACGGTGTCATTAACTCCGACGATAAGGTGCCATTGTCTTACTCCAACAGCGTACCTCGTGTGATGTATGGTATTGGTGGTGAGTTCAATTACAAGGATTTCACCCTTAGCTTGCTCTTCAAGGGCAACGCCGGTGTGAAGTACTATCGTGTGGGTATGGGTTACAACGCAGGTTGGATTCCCTTCTACAACGGTGAGATGGGTAACGTGCTGAAGATGGTTAACAACCCGAAGAACCGCTGGACACCGGCTTGGTACTCTGGCGATCCCTCTACGGAGAATCCTAACGCTATGTTCCCACGCCTTTCTTATGGCTCTAACACCAACAACTCGCAGGTTTCAACCTTCTGGCAGGAAGACGGCTCGTTCCTCCGCTTCCAGGAGCTGAACTTCCGTTATATGTTCCGTCATCAGAAATGGGTTAAGGCATGCGGCCTCTCTGCACTTGAGGTGGACTTCGTTATCAACAACCTCTTCACCATCGACAGTGTGAAGTACTTTGATCCTGAACAGGCTTGGTACAATGGTGCGGCTTACCCAATCCCCACCACCTACTCATTGCAGGTGTATTTTAGATTCTAATTCCTAAAAATCGACATATAGAAATATAATGAAAAAACATATTTTATTTGCAGGCGCTATAGCTGCCCTCTTGTCGGGGATGTCGTTTACCTCGTGTAACTTCCTTGATCAGGACGACAACTTCAATGCCATTTTCAAGGAGGACTCCATCTTCCATTCGGCACAGAACGCAAATGGCTACCTGTACTACACGCCGACCATGTTCCCCTCTGCGAGCAACATCTGGGGTAACTCCTGGACACCGGGCGAGACGGCTTCCGACGAGATTTGTGTCCGTTGGCAGACCAACGAGTTCTGGGGCGCGCAGTTCACCGTAGGCTCTTTCAACTCTGAGAGTGTGCCTAACTGGGGACAGTGGTATCAGATGTATAAGGTTATCAACCGTTGCAACCGTATGCTGGCCAATGTTGACGGTGTCGGCGATATGACCGATAACGATAAGGCTGAGTACAAGGCAATGGTTCACTTCATCCGTGGCTACGCCTACTACCTGCTTATGCAGAACTGGGGACCGTGCCTGATCATTGGCGATGAGATTGTCTCAACCAGTCAGGATGCTGAGTACTATAACCGTGAGCGTAGCACGATGGACGAGACCATTGATTACATTTGCAAAGAGTTCGCACAGTCGCTCAAGGGACTTAAGAATCCTAATGAGCTTTCTACGGCTTACTATGGACGTCCCACCAAGGGCACCGCGCTGGCTATGATTGCCCGTTGCCGTCTCATCCAAGCTTCGCCTACCTTCAATGGTGGCGAGTGGGCACGTCGTTGCTTCGGTACATGGAAGCGCAAGAGCGATGGTGCTGAATACGTTAACCAGACTTACGATCCCACACGCTGGGCTGTCGCTGCCGCTGCTGCAAAGCAGGTTATCGATATGGGTTATTATCGCCTGCACACGGTGGAGGCTGATAAGGATAATCCTTATCCACTCGATTCTACTGTTTCTACTGCTGAATTCCCCGATGGTGCCGGTGGCATTGATCCTTACCACTCTTTCGCCGATATGTTCAACGGTGAGGGTATGGCTAAGGTCAACCGTGAGTTCATTTGGGCTGAGGAGACAAGCGGTAATGTGCAGTCTTATACCAAGCATTCCTTCCCTGTCAACTATGGCGGCTGGGGCGGTATGTCAGTTCCTCAGCGAGTAATTGATTGCTTCCTGATGAAGGACGGTAAGAAACCTTCAGAGTCTCCTTTATATGTAAGTGATTTGTCGAAGAAGATGCCGAAGAAGGCCACTTATGGCGATTGCGACATGGCTGCCGGTACGCCTGAGATGTATAATAACCGTTCGGCTCGTTTCTATGCCAGCATTGGTTTCCCCGGTCGTATCTGGCGCATGAACAGTACCACCGACGGTAACTATAACAATCAGCCCTTCTGGTACTCGCTCGATGACAACAAGGCCGGTAAGAATGCCGCTGGTAACAACCCCAATGACTACTGTATCTCTGGATACGTGCCTTTCAAGTACATCCACCCGGATGATTCTTGGCATGGCAAGGATGGTGCTGCCGTATTGTCTAAGCCCTTCCCGATTATCCGTTATGCTGAGGTGCTGTTGGAGTACTGTGAGGCTGCCAACCATATCTCTGCCGCGCAGACCGTCAAGACTTATGACAAAAACGGTAATCTTGTCGACGTAGCCATCTCCCGCGATGCTGCCGAGATGTCCTATCTGTTCAATCAGATTCGCTATCGTGTCGGTCTGCCCGGCGTCAATGTGGCTGAACTCGATGAGAACAGCTTCGACGAGATTGTGAAGAACGAGCGTCAGTGTGAGCTCTTCAACGAGGGCTACCGCTACTTCGACACACGTCGCTGGGGTACTTACTTTACCGAGGATGCCAATACTTCCAACTGGCGTGGTCTCGATGTTTATAGCAGCCGTAATGGTTCCACAAACGATGGTCCGTTCTGGTCTATCGTCACCATCAATGAGCAGAACATCCGCGACCGTCAGGCACTTGCCAGAATGGTATTCCTGCCTTTGCAGCACTCTGAGTTGCTCAAGAGCCCCAATATGGATCAGAACCCTGGATGGACACGTTAAACTTTGACAATAGAAGATTATATGAAAAAATATAAGTATCTTTTTGGTCTTGCCTTGGGTGCGCTCGCGTTATCCTCGTGCAATAATTATGATTTTGACCAGAACTTTTATCCTCACAAAGTAGGCCTTATGGCAGGTACCGGCCGAATCTACGACCGAACCACTGTGGACCTTGCGGCTGTGGAGGAAGGTACTGCCGATATCAAGCTTGTGGCACAGATTAGTGGCTCACAGATGCCCGACCGTGACTATCATGTGACGGTGGCTCATGACGACTCGCTGTTCAATGCTTATAACAAGTCCAACTTTGATATTGACTCTACGCGTTTTGCCAAGCTGCTGCCTGCAGAGTGCTATGAGGATCCGTCCCTGAATGGCACCGTTGCTGCCGGTACCAACAAGACCACATTCGACATCAAGTTGAAGAACCTCGACAAGCTGTCTCCCGATTCAACTTACTTCCTTGAGTACAAGATTGTAAGTCATGACGCCGACGGTTTGGCCACCGATAATAACAATCTCGGTGAGCCACTCAACAATGTTCTGCTTAAGATTATGTGGAAGAATGATTGGGGATCAACGGCTGAGGCTTATAACTATCAGCTGGTTTCCACTCAGGTCATCAATACGAATACCGCCTCGGTGGTTCGTCCTACCAACACGGTACGTGCATTCCCCGTTGGTGCAAGGTCTGTCCGCTTCCTCGCTGGTGATGAGAAGTATGACAACTACACCACTGGTCTGCATGACATCAACCGGAAGAGTTTCGTCGTTACCATCGGTGAGCAGACAGAGACCAATCCTTCGGCTTACAACATTACGCTGAAGCCGTATAAGAACGACTCTATTCAGATTGAGCTGCTGACCCCGAGTGGCGAGTACGACAACACCTTTATCTATAATGAAATCGGTGGAAGTGCATCGACCAATCCTACTTATTACAAGGAATTCCGTCTCCATTATCGTTATCGTTTGAACAAGACGACGAAGAACAAAGATGGCTCTGTCACTACTGATTGGGATGTATGGAAGGAAGTGCTCTGCAAGATGCGTTACCAGTACAACCCAAGAGAGGACCAACTTTAATCCATTAATTCACTGAACAATGAAAATGAGTATAAAGAATATTCTTTCGGTATTGTTTGTGTCAGCGCTTGCACTTTCCTCGTGCTCGCCTGACTACGACACTAACTTTACTGACAAAGAGCTGGAGGTTCCCCATTCCTCTCAGCAGGCTATAGCCTTTACCAAGGAAGGCGGCAATCAGGACATTACGGTCAACACCAATGTCGCGCTTGACGAATGGACGGCTGAGTCCAATGCTACGTGGCTTACTGTCCAGAAAAAGAGCGACGGCACCGGTGTGACGGTGACGGCACCGGCCTATAGCGGTTTCAAGACCCGTCAGGCTAAGGTGACCATCTCTCATGGTGACAAGTCTTCTTATTCTATTGATGTCTCTCAGATGGGTGTGGAGAGCGTGCTGACCATTCCTGAGCAGAATCCGTTCTTTAGCCGTGACGCTTCCTTCTATGCCCTCATCGAGAATACGACGACTACACTTGAGGTTCCGGTTGAGACCAACCTTAACCTCAATCACATCATCGTGCCCGACACGGTTGACTTCGTGCATATCGACACTACAAAGACCGTAAGGGAGAACGGTACGGTAAAGTTGTATTTCAACATTGATAAGAATACCACTTCTAAAAACCGCTTCTGCACGCTTACACTTCAGAGCTCCGATAACTGGGATGCTACAACTGAGTGTGTTATCGAGCAGGCTGCCAAGGGCATCAGAGTCCGTCCGGTTTATCCCACCACTTACAATAAGGAGGTGACGATTAACCTCATCGACTTGCCGCGATCTTACCGTATGCCGTTCCAGCGTACTTCTGCCGATGGTAACTATACCATTACCATCCCTGAAGAGGCTAAGAGCTGGCTCTCTGTTTCCAAGGACAAGATTACTGGTGGTGAGTTCGAATTCACGGCTACACAGAATACGACCGACCAGACACGTACTTGTGATGTGACTTGCACGCCGACCAATACTACGGTTCAGCCGTTCACAGTTCATGTTGTCCAGGAGCCGTTCCAGGATATTAATCCTGATGGTGTGACCAACCTTAACGTAACACCTGGAAATGGACAGTTCACCGTCAAGTGGACGCAGCCCGAAGAGGTCAATTACAACAAGGTTCGCATCACCGCTGTCAGCTCTATGGCTGGTGTGCCTTCTGTTACAAAGGAAGTCGAGAACGATGCAACTTCTGCTACACTCGACGATGTGTATAAGTTTGCTGGCGCTTACACCATTACCGTTACGACCGTAGGACTTCGCGGCAAGGTTACCAACAGCCCTGTTTCTGCTGAGGCTACGGCTAACGAGTGGGTTGAGGAAGTTCCTGTCACACTTACCGCCGATATGCTTTATGCCAACTCTGTTACAAAAGGCCATGAGGTCGGACTTGCTGTGGACAATAATACCAGTACTTATTTCCAGACGAATAGTGGTGGTAAGTCTTCAGCTCCGCGTCCGTACATCGAAGTGACGCTTGAGAATGGTATCTCTGGAATCTTCAATTTCAGTTATAATACCCGTACTGGCCAGTCTCCTGACCGTAATCCCAACCGAGTGAAGGTTAGCGCTTCTTCCGATGGCGTCCATTATGAAGATTTGAGTGGCTCTGACGGCTATATCAACTATCGTATAACAAATGGTAAGGCTGTAGCACTGTCCAACTGTACGACAACCAAGACTTATACGCACCTGCGCTTTGAGCCTATGCGTCGTGTGAACGGTACTGCAATCAATAACGGTTCCGGTACAAGTTATTGGTATATTTCTGAGCTGCAGCTGAACATCGTTCACGATGAGGCTTGGAAGAAAGAACAACTTGGAATAAAGTAATATGCATTTATAATTCTGGTTGGCAGGATTCTCCTGTCAACCGGAATTCCGTCTAATCAAAATCTAAAGCTATTCTTTCACATGTACAAATTTACTCACTTTATATTCCTCTGCCTTGCATCATTATTGACCTTGCCTATGATGGCGGTCGATTATGTCACTCCGCAGGCAGGAAAGGTTTATCGTATATGGAATACCAACTATAAGACTGACGTCATTTACGAGTATAGCAATAACACGCTGATGGCCAAAACCGCCGGTACGACGGTAGCCAACTCTAAGGATGATGTTGTCGGTAACGATTTCTCTGATCTTTTCCTGTTTGAGGCCAAGCCTGGTGTGGAGAATGGTTTCATGCTGCGTAATATTGCAACCGGACGTTATGTCGGTACTGTTACGCAGAATGAAACGCTCTATCCAACAGGCAATTCACCTCAGACCTTTGTCATTGTCAAGAACACCAACCGCTCCGATATCAGCGGTGACTGCTTTAATATTTTCCATCAGGGTTCTACTGAATGGGGTATGCATGAGGCTTCGGGTAAGCGTATCGTCCGTTGGAATCCTACGACATCCGCTAAGTCCAACCATCCTTCCGAGTGGCGGTTTGAGAACGTTGAGTTCACCCAGGAGATGCAGGATACGTTAGCCAAACATCCCGTGGTTGTTGCCGGTGCTTACTATATTGTCAACGACCAGCGCCATAATACTGACTGGTATGCTACGGAGTCTTCTTATAAGCTCACCATCTCTAAAACAGCTCCAAATGAGTCCACGGGTAAGGGCATCTTCCTGCTCCGTCCTCAGAATGGCGACAAGTATTTTGTGCAGAGCCTCGCTACGGGTAGATATGTTCAGGGCGTGGATGCCAATGAGACTGCTTATCCTACTGCTACCACCGGTTTCTCTTTCGAAATCAAGCAACAGCCCAAGGACGCAACCCACACCTATTTCAATATATTCAACGATTATGACAAAGACTGGTGTTGGCATGCCAACAGCAGCAACAAGATTGTGCGCTGGCATCAGTGGGCGCACGATGGTAAGACTGAGCTGAGCCCCTCTGAGTGGAAGCTCGTCAAGGATACCCTGCTTACTGACTCGATGATCAAGTCAATGATTGCCGCCAAGACAGGAGCCGCCGTGCCTGAGGAGGGCAAATACTATCGTGTCAGCAGCACTGCTTACAACCGCGTGATGTATGCCGATATCTCTTCCGACCGTATCGGCACCGAGACCGAGTCCGCTTCACGTTATGTTGAAATTTGGAAGGTTGTAAAGACCAATGCCACAGGGCGCTACACCCTGCAGAATGTTGTAACGGGTAAATATATCACTAACAATCCCAATGCCAGCAAGTATTATACCACCACTTCCACTCTGCCAACCAAAGGCTTTACTTTCACCGCCAACACTTCCGATCCTTATTCTACGGTGTATGAGCTGGTGGATAACGGCAATCTTGGTGTGCACTGTGGTGCCAATCAGAACTATGACGTCGTATGCTGGTATACCGGCAACGAACCCAATATCTGGATGTTCAAGGAAGCCAAGGTAGACTCGGCTACGCTGAAGAAGCAGCAGGACGCTTACAACGCTAAGAAGGATTTGGTGGCCAACGCCTCAAAATATGCTGCCGCCATTGCAAAGTATTACGATGACAATGCCTGCACCCAGCTGAAGGTCGCCTATAAGGCTATGGCCGACAGTACGCTTACTGCTACGATGAAGGCCGACGGTATCCCGTCGACATTCATCGCAATGACGCTCAAACTGAAAAATAATTCTTGGAAGTCTTATAAGAGTGGCACCAACTGGGAGAAGCGCTTCCGTGTGGCTTACTACGATCCTTATTCCGATTACCGCGTTTGGAACGACCGCATGGGTACCAGCTATCAGATGGGCAGCTACTTCCAGCCCACGGGCATCAGCGTGCGTCGTGACAGCGTGCTTTGCGTCTTCGTCGATGATATCCCCACCGACGCTACAATGGAGGTGGAGCTCATTCCGCTTGGATCCAAGAATGGTGATATCTATTCGCTCAATAAAGGTCTTAATGTGATTATCGCCGGCGACGATCGAAATGTCTTCATGCGCTATATTGTTGACACCCACACCGACAGCAAAGGCCATAAGTTGGCCGATTTCCCCAAGAAGCTCGTTCACATTGAGGGTGGCTTCATCAACGGCTACTTCGACAATGTGGCTGGAATGACCAACAACGACTATAAGAATATGGTTGGCGATGGTTTGCTTTCCGCTAATGCTTTCGACATTCGCTCAAAGAGTGTGGCTATCCATGCTGCTTCTGCCGACATCAAGGCCGGATGTAAGAAATACGATATCAAGGAGATGACCGACGTTTGGGAGTTCGTCGTCAGCCACGAGTTCAAGCTCATGGGCTTCCGCGACAAATATGCCGACCGCTGCAACTGTGTGCTCGATGCCACGGCTGTCAACTCCGGCCTTTATGCCTCCACCGGCGGCACCTACTATGGTTACGGCGCTTGGCCCGGTGAGCTGGCCTGCTACGAGGTGCTCGACCGTGCCGGCGGCAAGCTGTGGGCTCCAGGTCATGAGTTCGGCCACAACATGCAGCGCCTCATCAACACAACGGGTATGACGGAGATTTCCAACAACCTTTTCTCCAACCAGATTAACTTCGAGTATGGCAAGACCACGTCGCGTGCCGGTAACAAAGAGAGTAAGATTTCTACGCTCGCCGACAACCACGTGGCTAAGAAGAATTGGGTTGATTACGGCACATGGGGCTGTACGCAGATGTATTTCAAGCTGTATCTCTACTTCAATGCCGCCAAGAACGACACCACGTTCTTCCCCCGTTTCTTCCAGCTGATGTACGACGAACCATTCACCAAGCGCACGAAGGCACAGGGTGTCACCTATGGCGAGACCGATTACCTGAAGTTTGCAGTCAATGTCTGCAAGGCCGCCAACATGGACCTCTCCGACTTCTTCGAGTGGTATGGCTTCTTTACGCCCATCAACAACCGCGAGATTGGCGATTACGCCAATTATGTTCTTACTACCACGCAGGCTATGATCGACAAGGCTAAGGCCGAGATGAAGAAGTATCCAAAGGCAGGCGCTGCACGCAACCTCATCTTCATCGACGACCACATCCGCCAGAGTCCCGCTACCTACAAGGGTGCTCCTGCAGGCACCATGCGCTCCGATTACAACGACGACGTTGCCATTGGCACGATGGGCGACTACGGACAGTGGGAAGACTTTGAGAAGGATAATCAGGGCGATCCCGATGCCGTCATCTCTAACGCAACCTACGATGAGACGACTGGTAGCTATACATTCACCATTGCCAACGCCAATGAGCATGTTGTCGGCTTCAAGGTCTATACTGCCACCGACAGTCTGGTTTATATCGCCAATGAGAAGACCTTTACCGTTCCCGCTGCTGTTGTCCGCAGCTGTGGCGGAACGCCCGTCATCAAGGCGGCTAGTTCCAATGGCGTCGATAAGGTGCTGACTTACGCCAGCAATCCCACCTCCATCGAAAGCGTCACTGGCAATAATCCCGAGGCACGTGTAGATGTCTTCGCCCTCAATGGCGCTAAGGTAGCTGCCAACGTTCGCATTGCCGACGCTGTCAGCACATTGCCCAAAGGCGTCTATGTCATTAACGGAAAAAAGTTCATTATCAATAGATAACCTTTAATTATGAAGCATAAACTATTTAAATCCCTTTGCATTACAGCCTTGTCCCTGAGCGCATTGTCGCCTGGGGCAATGCTTCATGCCCAAACAACGGGTGCCACTTCTCTGAAAACTGGTTTGTACTATATTGTCAACGACCAGCGTACAAAGGGCACTGACCTCTATGTCTATGTTACCAGTGACAGGAAGTTGAAGGGCAAGAAAGTTAACAATCATCTGAAAGTCCACGATGACGTCTTCGTCCTCCATAAGAAGGGCACTAACCAGTTCACTATCCAGAGTGTCAGAAATGGTCAGTACGTCCAGACTGTGAGTGGCAACAATCAGATTTTCACCACAGCCGATGACGCTTACACCTTCGATATCATCAAGCAGACGGGTGTAACCGCCGACCGTACTTACTTCAATATCTTCCACGATACGAAGAACCACGCCAACTGTTGGCATCTCGACGGCAACAAGGATGTTGTGCAGTGGAAGCCGATGCTCAGTGACGGTGAAACAGGTCTGAGCCCTTCGGAGTTTGTCTTCATCGAGAATACAACGATGACTGAAGACTCCGTGCGTACCATTTTGGCTAAACACACGAAGGCTGTAGACCCCACAGCCGACCTTACGCAGTACTATCGGATTATCTCCAATCCTTACGGCATCTCTATGCGTGAGGACTATACTGTTGGCAACCTTACCACAGAGACTTACGACGCCAATGACTACCTCTTCCTTTGGAAGCTGGAGAAGCTCTCCACGGGTCGCTATGTCTTCAGGAATGCGGTCACGGGTAAGTATATTGCAACGCAGGGTACCACGAAGAGTCAATACTACAAGACATCCACGGGTAAGGGAACCGGTTTTAAGATGCACCAGAATCTTTCCGACCCATTCGAGACCGTCTTCGAGATGTATGATGGTAATGGCGTCGGCATCCACTGCGCAGCCTCTCAGGGTTATCATCCTGTAGGCTGGAATGTTGGCGAGGAAGCCAACAAGTGGGTATTCAAGATTGTCAAAGTCGATTCCACAAAGCTCCTTCAGCAGCAGGAAGCCTACAAGGAGCGTATGGATCTCAAAAACAACCGCACGAGGTATACAAAGAAGATTGCGAAATACTTCTCTGACCTTGCCTGCACCACCGTTGTCGACTCTTTGCAGACGCTGACCGACGACAGCCTTGTTTCTAAGATGACTGCTGACGGTCTCCCTGCACCGCTTCAGGCTATCGTGCTGAAGATGAAGAACCAGTCGTGGCAGGCTTATAAGAGCGGCTCCAACTGGGAACAGCGCTTCCGCGTTCACAACTACAAGCCCTATAGTGAATACGAGTACGGAAAGTGGGCGCAGGAGAACGGCCTCGGTTATAACTACGGTGACCTCACCAATCCAACCGGTATCACGGCACAGGATGGTGACAACCTCTTCGTCTTTGTCGGTGCCACTATCCCCTCGGGAACTTCGCTGAAACTGCAGCTCATTCCGCTCGGTTCACGCAGCGGTACCGAGATTGAATTGAAAAAGGGCCTCAACATCATTTTCAATCGCTTTGAGCGTTCTGTCTGCATTAACTATATTGCCAGCACCTACGGCACGACCAAGAAACTTACCGACTTCCGCGATCTGCCTATCCATATCGAGGGTGGTAAGGTCAACGGCTTCTTCGACCTTACGCAGAACGATGACGACAGCACTTGGGTGAAGATGCAGAATGACGGGCTCGTTTGGGCTGACGCTTTCCAGATGAAAGCCTCCAACATATTGCTTCACATGCCGGGTGCCGACTGCAAGAAATACACGCCGGTGAAGATGAAGGAGCTCGTCGAGATCTGGAACAGCATCGTCAAGCGTGAGGACGAAATGATGGGCCTCCGCGAGAGAAATACCGATCAGTGCAACAACCTGCTTGACGCTACCGGTGTCGACCATAACTATATGTACGCTTCCACTGGCGGCACCTACTACAACTACAGCACACTCGGCGAGGTGCTCAACTACGACAAGATGAAAGCCGGCAACGGTGTGCTTTGGGGCCCGGCTCATGAGTTCGGCCACAACCACCAGCAGCTTGTCAATATGGCCGGAATGACGGAGATTTCCAACAATATGTTCTCCAACATGATTATCTTCACCTCAGGTCATATCACCAGCCGCACGCAGAACTGCACCTACACCAATATCGACGGTACGAAGATAACGGCATCCGAAAGCAAGGTCTCGACCTATGCCGACCGCTATGCCAACAAGAACTACTGGTTCGAGTACGGCACTTGGGGCACTACCCAGATGTACTACAAGCTTTATCTGATGTATATCGCTACCGGCAACAAGCCCGACTTCTTCAAGAACTTGTTCCTTGCATTGCATGACAATCGGATGACAGGCCGTGGTACGACCACTTGCCGTGGTACGACCGATTACCTGCGCTTTGCCGAAGCTTGCTGTAAGGCTGCCAACGAGGACCTTTCGAGCTTCTTCCAGTCTTGGGGCTTCTTCTACGATGTGAAGGATGTCGTTATCGGCGACTACAGCAATACGACGATGAACACGACGACTGCTGAATGGCAGGCTTCGCTCAAGAAGATGCAGACCTATCCTAAGGGCGTGGGCAACAACATGATTTTCATCGACGACCACATCCGCTACACGCCGGCTACCTACGAGGGCGCAAAGCCCGGTGAGATGCGTCAGGACTTCAGCGACGAGGCTGCTGTAGGCAAGATGGGTGATTATGGTTCATGGGATGCCTTCTGCCCCGACAGTCTCGGACAAGGTTGGGCAGAGATTGCAAAAACCACCAACTCAAATGGCAAGCGCACCTACACTATGACGGCTAAGAACAGCCACGTTGTGGGTTACAAGGTTTACGATGCCAACAACAATCTCATCTATTTCGCCAACACCAAGAAGTTCACCATTCCTAAGAAGGTGATGGAGGCTGCTGGCGATACCGTCTATGTGAAGGTCTGCGGCTCCGATGGTTCTGAGGTCGATCCCGGTGTGGTGCCTACCGGCATCCGCGTCGTCAACACCACTCCTGCTACTACCGGCATGGTCAACGTCTATAACCTCTCCGGTGTGCTCGTTCGTTCACAAGTCGATGCTTCTGCTGCCACGATGGGGCTTCCTGCCGGCATCTATATTGTCGGTGGACGTAAGATAGTGGTGAAGTAATTTTTTCACCTCACTGCAACTATATAAGCTGCCTTGCCCTAAGGGGTAAGGCAGCTTTGGTTCTTGACGATGCTACATTTTGTCACCTTGCTGCGCCTCACTATTAATTTATTCAAGTTTCGCAAGTTACTGACGCTTTGCAGGGGCCGGTCTTGTGCCGGCCCTAAAATAATGTCCCAACTTCTTTTAAAAACATGTCGAACATTTTTTTGAGGGCCGGCACAAGACCGGCCCCTGCTTGCGGCAGACTTGGCTATAAAGTAATTGTTAGCATGCGAAACTTGAATTAATTTATGCTAATTATGGTGAAAGGTTGAGTGCTCTTTCATCAATTCCAATTACTTTTGTGCAGTTTTGTAGGTTAACATGCGCATTATGAAGCATCGCTTTCTAAAATCGTTATGCCTTTTGGCGTTGTCCATTGCAGCACTGGCACCGACCGTTGTGTTTGGTGCACGGGCAAAGGGCGTGAAGACACTGAAGACGGGTGTCTATTACATCATCAATGATCAGCGCCTGTCTGGCACCGACCTATATGTTTATGCGTACGGCGGCAAACAGCTCAAGGGAAAGAAAGTTACCAATCATTACTCGAATCATGATGATGTCTTTGTGTTGCATCAGAAGGGCGACAACAGGTACACCATTCAGAGCCTGAGGAATGGCAAATACGTTCAGACGGTTAGCGGTTTCGGCCAGACCTTCACGGTTGGCGACGATCCCTATGCCTTCGACATTCTCGAGCAGACCGAAGCCGGATCTACTACGAAGACCTACTTCAATATTTTCCACGATACGAGCAATCATCAGCTCTGTTGGCATCTTGACGGCAGCAGGAATGTCGTACAGTGGTATCCTTTGACCGATGGTGACAAACACGGCCTCAGTCCCTCAGAGTTCATCTTTGAGGCCGACAGCACGATGTCCACCGATTCCGTGCGCCATATCTTGGCAGGCTACTCCAAGGCTGCAGACCCCCGCACCGACTTGACGCAATATTATCAGATTATCTCTTATCCTTATAACATCTCCATGCGAGAGGATTATATATCCGGCTATCTTGCCACCGAGACCTACGATGCCGATAATTACCTCTTCCTTTGGAAGTTGGAGAAGCTCTCCACAGGACGCTATGTCTTCAAGAATGCGGTCACCGGCAAATACATCTTGCCGCAGGGCACGACGCTCAGCCACTACTATACGACCTCTACCGCTCAGAATACCGGTTTCCAAGTTGCACAAAACCTCTCTGACCCTTACGAGACGGTGTTTGAGATGTATGATGGCAGCGGTGTCGGTATCCACTGTGCCGAGACGCAGGGTTATCATCCTGTGGGCTGGACGCGAGGCTCAGAGGCCAACAAGTGGATCTTCAAGGTAGCTACGGTCGATCCGACAAAGCTCAAAGAGCAGCAGGATGCTTACAATGCGCGCATGGATCTCTCTGCCAACAGTTCCACCTATGCCACCAAGCTCTCAGCGTATTTCACTGATACAGCCTGCACTACCGTCACCGACGAGGTGAAGGCCATGAGTGACGATGAGCTCAAGCAAAAATTGAGTTCCGACAGCCTGCCCGCTGAGCTTCAGACTATTGTGCTGAAGATGAAGAATCAGAACTGGCAGACTTACCCCAGCGGCACCAACTGGGAGAAGCGCTTCCGCATCCACGACTACAAGGCTTACAGCGAGTACGAATACGTCAACTGGGCAAAGGCCAACGGCATGAGCTATGACTATGGCGACCTTACCAATCCTACCGGTATCACTGCCCGCGACGGTGATAACTTGTTTGTCTTTGTCGGTGCCGAAATCCCCACCGGCGCTACGCTCATCGCACAGCTCGTACCCTTAGGCTCTCGCACGGGCACCGAGGTGGTGCTTAAGAAGGGGCTCAACGTTATCTTCAACCAATCGGAGAATTCTGTCTTCATCAGTTATATCGGCCGCACTTACAAAACGAGCTATACACTTGCCGACTTCCCCGATATTCCAATCCATATCGAGGGCGGTAAGGTCAATGGCTTCTTCGACCTCACGCAGAACGACGACGACAGCACGTGGGTGACGATGCAGCGCGACAGCCTCGTTTGGGCAAAGGCTTTCCAGATGAAGGCCAACGATGTGCTGCTCCACATGCCCGGCGCCGACTGCAAGCAATACACGCCGGTGAAGATGAAGGAACTCGTTGAAATCTGGAACGGCATCGTCAGACGCGAGATTGACATGATGGGCCTGCGCAGCCGCAATACGGCCAAGTGCAACAACCTGCTCGACGCCACTGCCGTTGACAATGGTTATATGTATGCTACCACGGGCGGCACCTATTATAATTACAGCACGCTGGGCACCGTTCTCAACTATGACGAGATGATCAAGGGCAACGGTAACCTCTGGGGACCTGCCCATGAGTTCGGCCATGATCATCAGCGGCTCGTCAATATGGCGGGAATGACGGAGATTTCGAACAATATGTTCTCCAACATGATTATCTTCACTTCGGGCCACGTCACCAGTCGCTCGGAGAACTGCACCTATACCGACCCCGACGGCAACACGGTGACAGCACCCGAGAGCAAGGTCTCGACCTTCGCCGACCGCTTTGCCAACAAGACCTACTGGTTCAACTACGGCACGTGGGGCACCACCCAGATGTATTACAAACTCTATTTGATGTATATTGCCAGTGGCAACAAGCCCGAATTCTTCCATAACTTGTTCAGCAACCTTTCCAGCACGCCAATGTCAGGCAGTGGCACCACCACCTGCCGCGGTACGACCGACTACCTGCGCTTCGCCGAGGCTTGCTGTAAGGCAGCCAACGAGGACCTCTCGAGCTTCTTCCAGTCGTGGGGCTTCTTCTACAATGTCAGCAATGTGGAGATTCAGGACTACAGCAACACGACGATGAGCACTTCGCAGCAGGAATGGAAGGCTTCACTCAAGAAGATGCAGACTTATCCTAAGGGCGTGGGTAACAACATGATCTTCATCGACGACCACATCCGTCACACGCCGGCTACCTATGATGGCGCTCAGCCGGGTGAGGTCCGTGAGGATTACAGCAGCGATGTGGCTGTCGGCAAGATGGGCGATTTGGGTTCATGGGATCAGTTCTGCACCGACAGTCTCGGACAAGGTTGGGCCGTGATAGAGGATTCCATCAACAGTAATGGCAGGCGCACCTACACCATGAAGACGCTCAATAACCACGTCGTCGGCTTCAAGGTCTATAATAGTTATAACGAACTCATCTACTTCGCCAACACCAAGACCTTCACTATTCCGAAGGCTGTGATGGATGCCGCCAACAATAAGATTTCTATAAAGGTCTGCGGCTCCGACGGCTCAGAGGTCGATCCCGGTGTTGCGCCGACTGGCATCAGCATTGTGGAAGCAAAGGCCGAAGAGGGTAGGGTGAATGTTTATAATCTCTCTGGCGCCCTCGTCCGCGCTCAGGTTGACGCCGGTAAGGCGGTAAGTGGCCTTCCTGCGGGCATCTATATTGTTGGAGGTAAAAAAATCGTTGTAAGATAACGGTTCTTTTCACATATTATATAATAAGGGCAGGCATTGTGTCTGCCCTTAATTGTCAAAAACTTTGGTGTTTTTTTAACATGCACACGGCCGTAAATGCGGACAGCATCGTCCTTGGCTCCGAGAAACGCGTTTCTGAGCATGTTTACACAATGTGCTGTTAATCAGTGCCTTTGGTATATTCACGGTTCCCAGTCGGTCGCATACGCTTGTCTTGTCATCGTCATTCGGCCCATATCGTGTCGCGATAGCATACCTATCGCGTCTCGATAGCATACCTATCGCACTTCGATAGCATATCTATCGCACCGCGATACCATAGCTATCGCACCGCGATATGATACCTATCGCACCGCGATTCGACTCATATTCCGGTTTCCGACCCGTTTTTTCTCTCCGCCGCTGCCATTTTCCCGCCTCTTAGTTGCCCTTTTAGCGCCTTTTCATTTGTAGAACACGCGAAAACCCGAACACAATTTTGTCTGCTATTTTCCTAATATTTAACATTTCGCCCATTGTCTCGTTCTTCCGCGCTGACCTCAATCAGATGATACACTATAGGTAGCACCATTATCCCGTTATGTGCTGCGTGTGGCTATACAACCTTATTATTTATCTGCAACCCATCTTTTTTGCGTACGACGCTTTGCAGTTTAGCATTCTTCTGTTATGATTGTATTCACTTTCATTTTACGCAAAAATAGGGTTAAATCTATGCCAGAAGGTGAGTAAAAGAATGTTTATAGTTAAAAAATACTAAATAATAAAGGGAACTCTTTGCTATTAATTGTAGATGAAGTAAATTTGTAAATGTTCCATAAAATGTGGGACAAATACTATTATTTAAACTTTAAAATTATTGCGTGTATGAAAAAGATTTTTACCCTTTTGGCTGCTTGCTTCGCAACAGTCGCCGGGTTTGCTCAGAACTACATCGGACAGCCCGAGAGTGGTCAGCAGTACTACATTACCATTGGTAGTAATCATGTTGGTTATGTTACTGCTAATGAGGACGGTGAGAAACTTACTGCTCAATCAGCCACTGCGGCTTTACAGCCTAAGCAGACTTGGACTGCCACTCAGAACGATGACAACACCTGGACATTTACAGCTAATGTTGATGGTGACACCTGGACTATCTATACCGATAGTGATAATCGTCTGCATGCCGGTACCGATCCCGGTGACAACCTGACCAAATACACTTTCATCTTCCCTGAGGATGAAGAGACTAACTATGCATCATGGCAGATGTTGTCTGAGGTTCCTGAAAACAGTCAGGCTTATGCTAACATCTTCGGTGGTCAGCAGCTTGGCAAAGAGTATGGTCCTTGGACTGATGGTGGCTCTGATAATGGCTCTAAGGTCTATTTCATTCTTGCCAGCGAGGTCGAGATTCCTACCTGGAACTTTGAATTTAAGACCTTTGACGCTTCTGATAACAGCAGCCGTTATTTCATCGAGTTTAACCGTGACCGCACCACTAATCCTAGTAATGATGGTGGCCCCAAGGGTATTGGTGGCTTGACCGGTGTCAATTTGGTACTCGGTTGCAATGGTGATACGCTGGTTGCTGACTCTGTCATCGCCAATGATCCTAACATTGCTCATAAGATTTGGCATATCAACCGCTTCAATGCTGAGTACAACCAGATTGAACTGCAGAACGAGGCTGGTCAGTATATTACTTTCAAGGATCTTGATGAAGCAGTTCCCGGTGGTAACGAGATGTTTACTTACGATGAGACTACTGGTACCTATGTTCGTACCGGCAAGAGTGGTGGTGGCAATCTTACCTCTGCATGGATGGCTTCTACCGATAAAGATGATGTTTCAGACCTTTATGTCTTCACCAGCGATAAGGGCAGCGAGTGCTATGCAATCGGCGACAATGAAGAAGGCGGTCAGAACTTCATCAATGCTTGGGGTAATGTGGGCTGGCACCACTTCATGGGTAAGTGGACTCAGAACGATGTCAACTGCGCACTGAAGTTCGTGCCTATCACCGAGGTGTATAGCGATAGTGAGATGCCCGAACTTCCTAAGACCGGCATCTCTACCATCTCTACCGCTAAGAAGGCTGTTGATGGCACCGTTTATACGATTGACGGTCGCGTAGCCGGCAAGTCGCTCAACGGTCTTGCTAAGGGTCTCTACATCGTGAATGGCAAGAAGGTGGTGAAGTAATTATTTTCCCCTTGAAACCATACAAATAAATTAGGGGAGAGCGTTTTCACTCTCCCCTATTTTTTCTTCTGCGTTACTTTAACCTTTACATTTGCAACAAACACATATAACAGGAATCTGTAACGACATATCAAAACCAACATCTACAACCGGAAGCATCAGTGCTTCCATGGTCAATCATCATCAAATATTTACAAATCAGATATGAATCTTCTACATAGAATTTCTGCATTCTTCCTTTTGGGGTGTCTTGCTGCTACGACGGCTTTTGCACAGGAATATCCAAAGGTGAGTACTGATGCTAACGAGCATTGGTATTACATTCGATTTATGCGCACCGGCAATGTGCTTGAAGCGCAGGCCGATGGAGCTACCTGCCGCACAGCAACGGCAACGAGCGGAAAGAGTACTCAGCTGTGGAAAATTGTTGCAGACGGTAACGCAGCCAATAAGAAATACAAGATTATCGATAAGGCCGGCGCTACGCTCTGCCTTAACGGTACCGACCTGAACGCTTCAAGATTTCAGGCCCGTACCACAGCGGCTAACACTTCTTCTTTCCAAATCTTCTATTCTTCCAATACCGATTACGGTGACGGCGCCTTAGAGATTGCGCCCGACTCCACCGGAAATTTCGGCATGAACCAGGTGGGCCTTCCTAAGGTGGGACAGGAGATTGGCATCTGGGATAGGGGCGACACGAACAACGCCTTGCAGTTCTATTCCCCTTCTGACATGGAGTTTGCTTATTCCATGCCCGAAACGTCTACGGCTTCAAATCCAAAATATTACTACATCCAGTTCCAGAATGGCAACTGGCTGCTTTCAGCAAAGACTAATAAAGCACAGTGCATGACCACTTCCATCACAAGTGGCAAGCTCGACGACATGTTGTTCCGTATAACAGAGACCGACGGTCGCTATACGTTCATCAGCAAGAGCGGCAAGAAACTTTATAAGAGCGGTTCCAATGTTTATGCTGCTTCTTCCACCACTTCCGCCGACACCTTATTTTATATAGTTAATTCGACTAACAGCCTGGGCGGTTATGAGATTGGTACTTCCACCACTGGCAGCAACTTCTTCAACATGTGGGGTGGGGCAGGCTCCGGCAAGAGCATCGGATTCTACAATCTCGGCGACGGTGGTAATGTCGTTCGCTTCATTTCTTCCGACGACATGATTCCAGTTAAGGGCATCTCTGCTTTTACGCCGACCAATAGATACACCCTTTGGTACACTGAGCCAGCCACCACTTGGATGACTTCTTGCCTGCCCATCGGTAACGGTCAGTTTGGCGCCACCGTAATGGGACAGGTCGCCATCGACGATGTGCAGTTCAACGACAAGACCCTCTGGAGCGGTAAGCTTGGTAGCCGTGTCGCCGCTGCCGGTCCCTATGGTTATTATCTTAACTTCGGCAACCTGAAAATCCGCAGCAAGAATTTGACCACCGTTGCCGATTATGTTCGCTATCTTGACATCAATGATGCAGTGACTGGCGTGAACTATAAGATGGACGGTGTGGATTACACCCGTACTTATTTTGTCACCAATCCAGACAGTTGCCTCGTGCTTCGCTATACCGCCTCTGAGGATGGGAAGATCAATACCGTGCTCACGCTGAAGAACCAGAACGGTAAGAAAGCCACCTATAAGGTCAATGGTGACGGTCGGGCTACCATCACCTTCAAAGGCATCATCTCCCGCACCAAGGATAGCGGTGCAGCTACGCCCGAGAGCTATTACTGTGCAGCCCGCGTGGTGACCGACGGCGGTAGCGTCTCCGTAAATGAAAATGGTGTCTTGGAGGTGAGCAATGCCAACAGCATGACGGTCTATCTGCGTGGTCTTACCGATTACGACCCTTCTGCTGCAGAGTATGTCTCAGGTGCCGACCAGCTCGAGAGCCGTGCTTTGGCTATTGTTGACGCAGCTGAGAAGAAAGGCTATGAGAGCCTGCTTGCTGACCATAAGTCAGATTATCAAAGCCTCTTCAACCGTTGCCAGCTCACCTTGGCTGACGCCGAGAACACGATTTCAACCCCGAAGCTGATTACCAAATATAAGAGCAACCAGAAGAACAACCTCTTCTTGGAAGAGCTTTACTTCAACTATGGCCGCTACCTGCTCATCAGCTCGAGCCGTGGCGTCTCGCTGCCTGCCAACCTGCAGGGCATCTGGAACAACAACAATACCCCCGCTTGGCATTCAGACATTCACTCCAATATCAATGTGCAGATGAACTATTGGCCTGCTGAGCCCACCAACCTCTCTGAGCTCCACATGCCGTTCATCGACTACATCTATCGTGAGGCCGTAGAGAAGCCGACTTGGCATCAGTTCGCTAAGGATATGGGTAAGGTAGACGCAGGTTGGACACTGCCTACGGAGAACAACATCTATGGCAGCGGTACCAACTTCGCCAGCACTTATACTGTAGCCAATGCCTGGTATTGCCAGCACCTCTGGCAGCACTATGCCTACACTTTGGATACCACCTATCTCCGTAAGAAGGCTTTCCCGGCCATGAAGAGCTGTGTGGACTATTGGTTTAAGAAACTCCGTAAGGCCAGTGATGGTACTTATGAGTGTCCCGACGAGTGGTCACCCGAACACGGTGGTACTGAGAACGCTACTGCCCACAGCCAGCAGTTGGTATGGGATTTGTTCAACAATACGAAGAAAGCCATCGAGGTTTTGGGTGAGGATGTTGCCACCAAGACCTTCCGCGATTCACTGAATACGTATTTCGCTGCGCTCGACAACGGTTGTCACACTGAGGTTAATCCGTCTGACGGCAAGACCTATCTGCGCGAGTGGAAGTACAGCTCTCAGTTCAACAACGCCTCCTTCGTGGGTGTCAATGAATACATGAACCACCGTCACATCTCTCACCTGATGGGTCTCTATCCCTGCGACGAGATTGGTGAGGATCAGAACGACAGCATCTTCCAGGCAGCCAAGGTTTCGCTCATCGCCCGCGGTGACGGTCACGGCACCGGATGGTCGCTCGGTCATAAGATCAACCTCAACGCCCGCGCTTATATGGGTGACCACTGCCACAACCTTATTAAGCGTGCGCTCCAGCAGACTTGGACCACGGGTACCAACGAGGCCGCCGGCGGTATCTATGAGAACCTTTGGGATGCTCATGCGCCCTACCAGATTGACGGCAACTTCGGCTATACCGCCGGTATCGCCGAGATGCTGCTCCAGAGCCATTTCAATAAGCTCGAGATTCTGCCCGCCATTCCTACCCGGTTCTGGACCAATGGTAAGGTGACTGGCCTGAAGGCTGTTGGCAACTTCACCGTCGACATCGAGTGGAAGGATACCGTGGCTACCAACATCAGAATCGTTTCTAATGCCGGTCAGAAGTGCACCGTGCAGTATAAAGATATCGACTCAAAGTATATTGTGTTGGATGCAAACGGTAGTGAGGTGAAGGCCAATGTGGATAAGGCCGGCCAAATCTCGTTCAACACGGCCGTTGGCGGTGTTTATACCATCGTCCCCGGCAGTTCGACAGGCATCGTCAACCTCTCTACCGCCAACAAAGGTACACAGGTGAAAGATGTGGAGTACTACACCATGAGCGGGATGCGTGTTAGCTCGCCCGCTAATACCGGAGTTTATGTGAGAAAGACCACTTATACCGACGGTGAGCCTACGACCGATAAGTACTTAGTCAAAAAATAGAAAGCCAATATATATTCAAAGAGAATTTAAAAGCAATTAATTATCTACTGGTTAGGAGCCGATGAAGAACCGGCGCCTAACCAGTATCCCCCTAAAACTAAAATGCGAATTCATTACAAACACAATTTATTGTCGACCCTCCTGCTGGCTCTCCTTCCAATAGCTTCTTCAGCCGCTAATGGTTGGGACGATGTGCCGCAGGATGGCAAGACTTATTTGATTTCCATTGCCTCAGATGGATATGATGAAGTCCTCACAACACGCAAATCAACATGGAGTACGAACACGCTGTTGTCGTTTGAGGCTTACGATAATACGAGTATCGCACAGAAGTGGAAGCTGGTTAAGATTAGCGGCAAGGAGAATACTTATCAGATTGTAAATGCCTCTACAGGTCTGGCAGTGGATATGGCGCTCAATAGTCAGAATCAGCCATTTTCTTTCCCCTGTGTTTGGACTGCAAGCAGTGCTAATGCCAATCAGCACATCATCATCACGGCAAACGCTAATGGTGGCTATACTTTGAGTGCTGTTTCTCAGAAGAATAGTGACACCTACTATATGGTTTCCTATACGATGAGTACTCAAAATAGCGGCACTTACCGTGACTTCGAGGCTTACCCCGATGAGACCAAGGCTACGGCGGTCTATTTTGAAGAAACAACACCCGCACCAGAAAAGAGGGCCAACGACTGGGAGAACGCCAGCGTCTTTGAAATCAACAAGGAAGCCGGTCATGCAACCTATATGCCTTATCCATCAACCGTAGCGATGCACAACGACAAGGCGCGCTACGATAAGCCGTGGATAGAGCCTACAGGAGCCAACTACCTCTCTCTCAACGGTACATGGAAGTTGAAGTGGAGTGAGGGAGAGAATGTAACCCTTCTCGACAGTACCCAGTTCTGGGGCAATAATGTCAATACCGCTGCTTGGGCTGACATTACAGTTCCTTCCTGCTTGGAGATGCAGGGCTACGGTCAGCCGATGTATGTCAATGTTGATTATCCGTTCACTGATAATCCACCTTATATAAAGATGCGTTATGTTAATGGCAAGCAGCTGATGAATTCCGTCGGCTCTTTCCGCCGCGATTTCGACCTGCCCGAGGGCTGGGATCAGAAGCGCGTCTTCCTCCACTTCGACGGCATCTATTCAGCCGCCTTCGTTTATGTCAACGGTAAGGAGGTAGGTTATACTGAGGGAGCCAACAATGTGAGCGAGTTCGACGTTACCAATCTCGTCAAGCCCGGCAAGAACAATGTTTCTGTCGCCGTTATTCGCTGGAGCGACGGTTCTTACCTCGAGGGGCAGGACATGTGGCACATGAGCGGCATCCATCGCGATGTTTACCTTGTGGCTACGCCTAAGACTTACATTGCCGACCACTATATTAAATCGACGGTAACCCCTGGCTCAAAGGCTACTGATTTGGGCTCTGCCAAAACGCAGGTTATTCTCACCGTCTGCAACCGCGACAAACATGCGGCCACTAAAGATATTAAGGTTAGCTTTATCTCTCCCGAGGGTCAGACGCTGAATACGGTTAACAGTGAGGTTGCCTTTGATGAGGGCGACAGCGTGAAGACCGTAACCGCTGATTTCGCTACGCTCAGTAATCTTAAACTGTGGTCGGCAGAAACCCCGACGCTCTACACCTTCGAGGTGAGCCAGAGCGATAACGGTAAGGAGGAGGAAGCCTTCTCGACGAAGTACGGCTTCTGCAAGATTGACCTCAGCGCCGGATATCTGAAGGTCAATGGTCAGCGCACTTACCTCAAGGGTGCCAACACGCAGGATACCGATCCTAAGTCGGGCCGTACCTATGGCGTCGACCTCATGCTGAAGGACATCACGATGATGAAGCAGGCCAACATGAACACTATCCGCACGAGCCACTATCCCCGCCAGGCGAAGATGATGTCGATGTTCGACTACTATGGATTGTATGTTGTTGACGAGGCTGACATGGAGTGCCACAAAAACTGGAGCGACGGTTCCTCTATCGTGAAGAGCGCTGACTGGACCGCCGCCATTGTTGACCGCAATGTGCGCAACACCTTACGCGACCGCAACCATCCGAGTGTCGTCTTCTGGAGCCTTGGCAATGAAAGCGGTTACGGCAGCAATATCGATGCCGCTTATACAGCCGTTCGTAAGCTCGACGCCCGCCCCATCCACTATGAGGGTTCAACGCGCGCCAATGCCTCGGGTACTGACCTCCACTCTGTGATGTATCCTTCGATGACTGCATGGCGAAGTGGTACTACGGGTCCTGTGACCAATGATGTGAATTCGCCGATTACCAATAAGCCTTACTTCATGTGTGAGTATGCGCATGCCATGGGTAATGCCGTCGGCAACTTCAAGGAATACTGGGATGCCATGAAGGATTCAAAGATGGGTGTTGGTGGTTGCATCTGGGACTGGGTTGATCAGAGCATCTATCCTTCCGATGCGATTAAGAGCGGAGATACCATCGTCAATGGCTTCCCGAAATACATTACCGGTTTCGACTGCCCGGGGCCTCACCAGTACAACTTCGTCAACAACGGTCTCATCAATGCTGACCGCTCTTGGAGCTCAGAGCTCGATGAGGTGAAGCGCATCTATCAGTGGGTTGACTTCTCGCTCAACCAGACCAATAAGCAGATGACCCTCAAGAATAATTATCTTGACCGTAACCTCAGCGACTTCACGCTGCAGTGGACCCTTTTAGTGGACGGTGAACTCCAGCAGAGTGGTTCTTCAGCCCTTAGCTGTGAGCCCGGCAAGACGCAGACGGTGACTTTGGACTATGACCTGAGCAACCTCAGCGGCAAGGAAGTCTTCCTCAACACTGAGCTTGTCACCAACGAGGCCACTTCATGGTGCGATAAGGGCTATGCCATCGCACAGGCACAGGACAGCCTGCAAGGCCGCGCTACGACCTTTGCCTCGACGCCTGCCACATCGGCTACGCTGAATGTTGCGACGCCCGCTGCCGGAGGCCGCACTTACAGCAATGACGATATGAGCGTTACCTTTGACAATGCCGGTAATATTACCGCATGGACCTATAAAGGTCAGAACCTCTTCCTCACCAATGGTGGTCCGAAATACGACAACTATCGCCTTGTTGAGAATGACGGTCCTACTGAGCCTTATACCGATGAGAGTAAGATTTACTTCACCAATAATGGCGTCAGCAGTCAGACCGCTAATTTCACGATTAACAGCGCGAAGACTAAGGCTACCGTTAAGGTGACGCAAGACGGCCGTAACTGTGCAGCAACCTATACTTATACGGTGTATGCAGACGGCACCATTGACGTTAAGAACGAATACACGGTGAAGGGAACCAATACCCGTCGCATGGGTGTCAGCGTCGATTTTCCCCGTTCTTTGCAGAATGTGACGTATTACGCCCGTGGTCCCCGTGCCAGCTACATCGACCGCAAGGACGGTGAGGACTATGGCATTTATAAGGCTAAGGCCGACTCTCTGTATGAGCCGTTCGCCAAACCGCAGAGCAGCGGCAACCATCTCGGTCTGCGTTGGATGACCCTCGTCGACAACAACGGCAAGGGCGTCAAGGTGGAGACACTTGGTGATGTTGCCTTCTCGCTCAATCCTTGGAATGACGCCACCCTGCGCAACACCCTCCACGAGTGGCAGTTGCCTGAATCCGACAGCATTGTGGCTCACTTCGATGCCATTCAGAAAGGCTTAGGCAATGGGTCGTGTGGTCCCTCTACCATGGATACCTATACCATCCATTCCGGCGATACGTACAGCAACACACTGCGCTTCTCGCCCTTCGGCTTTGATGGTGGGGCAACGGGTATTAGCACCATCACTACCGGCAACAGCGGCTTGACGATTACTGCTGACGAACATTCCGTGATCGTGCGGGGCAGCGTCGCACCTGGTACTGAGGTTAAGGTGTTCAGCGTTGACGGCCGCCAACTGGCCGCTAAGACGACTACCACCACCATTGAGGGTCTTACTCTCCCCGTAGGTAGCTATCGTGGCGTGGTCGTTGTCAGGTTGCTGAACGGCGCCCAGACGCTTGTCAAGAAGCTCACATTCTAATGTCAATTCATGCCTTCCGCTGCTCCTCGGATGAGGGGTGGCGGAAAGGCGCTTCTCATAAGCAAATTTTATCTCAGAATTATTCGCATGTATAGAATCTTAATATCAACAGTCTTGCTTATCTGTTCGGTGCTTGCCACCCAAGCCGACACGATAAAGGTTTCTACGACGCTGCCTTCAGAGGGCAAGCCGGAGCATCTCTATCGTATGCAGAACGGCAACGGTCTGATCAGCAACGGCAATACTACGCCAACCAACCAACGGACTGACTATGGTCAGTTTGCCTTCTATGCTGCCTCTATGGGCGATGACACGTATTACATCTATAGTTATACGGCCGGAGAATGGCTCACCTATGAGAGCGCTGATTACTATTCGCCAGGCAAGAACTTCATCACCATGTCGGATGAGCAGGATACGCAGAGCTACTTCAAGGTGAACTGCTACAACGGCACCAATTACGAGATTCAGCCCTACACTTCGTGGGGCTATCCCAACTTGTATCTTAACTGGTATCAAGGCTTATACGGCAATCCTTACGGTGGCAGCAATACGCTCGGCCTTTGGACGCAGAACGGTGCTACCGACCCAGGCAGCAGCTGGAAGTTGCGCGAGTTTAATGACTCTACGACTGGCAACCACGACTGGGAGGATGCTGAGATTTATGAGCGTAATAAGGAGCGCGCCCATGCCACCTACATGCCTTATCCCTCGACGACGGCTATGCACAATGACGCCGAGCGCTATGCCAAACCTTGGCTCGACCCGAAGGGAGCCGACTTCCTTTCGCTCAATGGCACGTGGTTCCTGAAATGGAACCAGGGCTCGACGGTGAACCTGCTCGACAGCGCCTCGTTCTGGGGCGACCAAGTCACCACCGACGGATGGGATACCATTCCCGTGCCTTCATGTCTTGAGATGCACGGCTATGGTGAACCAATCTACATGAACATTAACTATGCCTTCGAGGACGATCCACCTTACATCGATATGAAAGACGGCCTCAATAACTCCGTCGGCTCCTACCGTCGTGAGTTCACGCTGCCCGAGGGTTGGGAACAGAAGCGTGTCTTTCTTCACTTCGATGGCATCTATTCAGCTGCTTACGTCTATCTTAACGGGCATGAAGTGGGCTACACCGAGGGCGCCAACAACGTGAGCGAGTTCGACGTTACGCCCTACGTCCGTACGGGCACGAACAACGTCTCCGTCGCCGTTATCCGCTGGAGCGACGGCTCCTATCTTGAGGGCCAGGACATGTGGCGCATGAGCGGCATCCACCGCGACGTCTATCTCTTCGCCACGCCTAAGACCTTTATTGCCGACCATTACATTACTGCCGACGTGACGCCGGGTGCCAAGGTTTCCGATGACGGATCGGCCACGACCAAGGTTGCCCTCACGGTCTGCAACCGCGACAAGCAAGCAGTATCGAAGCAGATTAAGGTGAAGCTCTACGATCCTTCTGGTCAACTTCTGAGCAGTGTTGATGCCGACGCAACGTTCGCCGCAGGCGACAGCGTAAAGACGGTTACCGCCGACTTCGGTACATTGAGCGGACTGAAGCTGTGGTCAGCCGACCGCCCCACACTCTACACCTTTGAGGTGAGCCAGCAGGACAACGGTCAGGAGGAGGAAGCCTTCTCTACGAAGTTTGGCTTCTGCAAGGTAAGCCTTGCTAACAAGTATTTCGAGATTAACGGTCAGCGCACCTATCTCAAAGGCGCCAACCTGCAGGATACCGACCCCATCAACGGACGCACCTACGGCCTTGACCTGATGATTAAGGACATCACCATGATGAAGCAGGCCAACATGAACGCCGTGCGCACGAGCCACTATCCCCGCTCGCCTAAGATGATGGCGCTCTTTGATTATTACGGCATGTATATCGTTGACGAGGCTGACCAGGAGTGCCATAAGAACTGGGTTGACAACAATTCCATCGTCACTGACCCCACATGGGAGGGTGCTATCGTTGACCGCATCGTGCGCATGACGCTGCGTGACCGCAACCATCCCTGTGTAGTGTTCTGGAGTCTTGGCAACGAGAGCGGCGTTGGGCAGAACATTTATACTGCCTACGATTCGGTGCGTGCGCTTGATTACCGTCCTGTCCACTATGAACGTTCGCAGGGCGGCCAAGGCACTGATATGTTCTCTGTGCAGTATCCGGCAGTCAGCACGGTCAATTATTACGTCAACAACACCTACTACAAGCCCTACTATCTCAGTGAGTATGCCCATGCCATGGGCAACGGCGTCGGCAACCTGAAAGAGTATTGGCAGACCATCATCGGTTCGCCTCAGGGCATCGGCGGTACTATCTGGGACTGGGTTGACCAAAGCATCTATTCGGCTGACGACATCAAGTCGGGCAACCTCACCGATGCGCACGGATTCCCCCGTTACATCAGCGGCTACGACTGTCCTACGCCATCCGATGGCAACTTTGTCAACAACGGACTTCTCAATGCCGACCGCAAGTGGAGCTCAGAGCTCGACGAAGTGAAGCGTGTTTATCAATGGGTCGACTTTGACGTCGACGCTGTGGCGCATACCGTCAAGCTCACCAACAACTACCTCGACCGCAACCTGAGCGACTTCAATCTTCGTTGGACCCTTTTGGCCGATGGAGAACCTGTCGACTCCGCCGTCGTGGCGCTGGCCGACTGTGAGCCGGGAGCATCTCTGACCGTTCCTTTCTCAGTTAATGAGAATAATTACGAAGGCAAAGAGCTGCTGCTCAACGTTGCTCTCCTCACGAAAGACGCAACCTCGTGGTGCGACAAGGATTATGCCGTAGCTCAGACACAGCAGGCCATCCTCACACCTGAGCGAACGCTCACGACACCCGATACGGCTTCGGCTGGTGAACTCACCGAGCAGGTTAATACCGATGGAGGCCGTACTTACGCCAACGACAAGATGGCGGTGACGTTCGACGCCAACGGCAACATCACTGCTTACACTTACGACAACACACCGCTCTTTAATGCCGGCGGTGGACCGCGCTATGACAGCTACCGTTGGGTGGAGAATGACAATACCAACGAATATCGTAACGGTTCCACCATCAACCAAGGTATTAACTCACAGACGGCTACGTTCAACCTCGCTTCCGATAAGAAGTCAGCCACGGTCAAGGTCAGCCAGTCAGGTACCTATTGCAACACCACTTATACATATAAGGTGTATGCCGACGGTATGCTCGACGTAAGCACTGACTATACTGTGCAGAGTGAATGCCGCCGTGTGGGCTATAAGGTCAGCTTCCCCAAGACACTGCAAAACGTGCGCTATTACGCCCGCGGTCCCCGTGCCAGCTACGTTGACCGCCTCGACGGTGAGGACTTCGGTGTCTATGAAACGAAGGCCGATTCGATGTACGAGCGCTTTGCCAAGCCTCAGAGCAACGGCAACCACATCGGACTGCGCTGGATGACACTTGCTGACAGTCAAGGCAAGGGCTTGAAGATTGAGACGGAGGGCAATGTGGCCTTCTCGCTTAATCCCTGGAACGAGGAACAGTTGCTCCGCGCCCGTCACCACTACGATTTGCCGGCCTCTGACAGCATCATCGCACACTTCGACGCAGCCCAGCGCGGCCTCGGTAATGGCTCTTGCGGTCCTGGTCCACTTGATAAATACAAGATTCAGGCAGGGCAGGAGTATAGCACCACCGTGCGCTTTACTCCTTACGGTTTCAACCAGACGCCCACGGGCATTGGCACCTTAACAGAAGGTGACAGATCAATTACGGTAACGGCAGTCGGACAGCTGGTGACAGTGAGCGGTACACTGCCTGCTGGCACGCACATCGATGTCTACGCCATCGATGGCAGTCGCTTGGCCAGCACTACGCTTATCGCAGCCCGTACATCGGCCACCCTCAACGTACCCGGCGCCCGTATCTGCCTTATTCAGGTGAAGACGGGAGATACCGTTGTCACAAAGAAATTGATACGCTGATTAAACATCTCTAATTAAGTTATTTATGATAGCATTAAGGAAAAGACTACTCTTATTGGCCTTTGTGCTGACGACTGCAGTTCCACAGGCGTTCGCCGATGTGGTACAAGGGTCAACCACTCCCCCCAATAAAGGAATTCCCGAGTATCTTTATCAGATGACCAGTGGAAACGGCTTCATCTGTGGTAAGACCACTGCGCCAACGCAGACGGAGAAGAACTATGGCCTCTTCGCCTTCTATAAAGCTGAGAACAAAGGCAATGAGACCTACTACATCTACAGCTACAATGAGCAGAAATGGCTGACTTACAACAAAGCTGCGTCTTACACGTCTAACAAGAACTTCATTAAGTTGAATGCAACGCAAGACACCGCCTGCTATTTCCTTGTTCACGCCTACTCTGGTGAGAAATATGAGATTCAGCCGTATTCCACGAAGGGGGTGTCTAATCAATACCTTAACTGGTTTGGAGGCGTCGGTTCAGGCAAGAATGAGTACGATGGCTCCAATACCTTAGGTATATGGACGGATAAAGGCTCCAAGGATGGGGGCAGCCGTTGGACCTTCAGCCGCGTAATTGTCAAACAATACACTTATACGGTGAACTGTGATGACGGAGTGACCGTTAACTATGATGGCAAGCAATATAAAAACGGAGAGACCATCTCTACAACAGGTACACTGAATACTGGCGCTGTTAGTGTCACATCCACGACGGGTAAGTTTGCTACCGTTGTGGCCCGGCTCAACTCAGAGACGACGGGAATGGTGACGGTGGCTTACCACAACACCCCTTCCACTCCGGTTGCAAAGACCTATACCACGGCTACGCTCTATCCTGAACAGCAGGAGGAAGTAGGCGATGCTTGGTTGCAAACGGCCATTGAGGATGCCGACACTGTCTATACTTTGTCAAACAACGTGCTTTCCGCCGCCTTTGTAAAGACCTCCGGCGCGCTGTTCTTTGGTGGCAGCAAGGCCATGAATCTCGAGGCAGGCACCGAGCCTTTCACTGTTGCTTTTGGCTCAGGTGATGTGGTTGCTGCCTCTGCCATGACGCTGAAAGACATTAAAGAGGAAGACCTCACCGGCAATAGTGAGGCTGTAGGTGGTGCAGAGCATTATAACGGTAAGGCTCTTGTCGCCAATTATGAATACGCCTATGGCGACAGCGTCATCAACATTGAATGGCGAGCCGTACTGCGTGACGGTAGCCACTATCTCCGCACTGAGATGAAACTCACCGGCAAGAATGACATCGACATGTATAATGTGATTCCCCTCATTTATAATGTTAATGCCAAAGAAGCTGGCAGCACGCCCGCGGTAGTAGGCAACACCCGCGGCGCTGTGGTGATGAACGATAAGATCTTTGCCGGTCTGGAGAACCCCGTGGCCTACAATACCGTGGGCGACGCCACTGGTGACGATGATCAGTGGGAGGTGGACAAGAGTGAGGCTGACGTCAGTCTCGCGGCCTCTGACTGGAAGCAGATCTCCGTTGCCGACTCCGTCCCCGCGCGTGTGCAGGAGGTGTCGGGCTATACCTATCCCAATGTCACGGCCTACAACTCCAAGAGCTATCACTTTGAGAAAGGCAAGAAAGTGGAGGTCACCGTCACCTACAAGTCTGGCTCACACAGGATCAACCTCGACGGTGTGGAGCTGATGCTCAACGGGTCTGCCGTAGCCAGCGACTTCCATTTCGGTTACACCGGCTCCAACAAGTCTAACAACGTCTATGCAATGGTCGCTCCCGAGACCGGCGACTATACCATCCGCATCTATGCGGACAAGCGCGAGGAAATCAATGCTACCAGCACGCTGTCGGTCAAGACCTACAAGGCTAAGGCTGGTGTGGTCATCAATACCGATGTCGTGGCTGTGAAGGGCCGCTGGAGCCGCAACACCACGCTGAAGAAAGGTGACACGTGGAAGATATCAGGTGTCGTGGGTCTCATCGCCCAAGACGGCAAGCAGGGCGAGACCGATATCACCAAGACCCAGAAGCGCCGCTCGTTCCTCGCTTATTCTGAACGCGAGCGTGCCGTGCCATGGCGTGCCTTCCCCGCTTATATCACTTGGTATGAGTTGCAAATAAACCGCAATAATGCCCCCAATCCAGTCAACAATACGACTGCCGAACAGGTGCTCGACGTGGAGCGTCACTGGCTGAACAACTCCTACAACCGCTACAAGATTGGCCCCAAGGCCTTTGTCATCGATGACGGATGGGATGTATATGGAACTTGGAAGTTCCATGCTGGCTTCCCCAACGAGATGAGAGACATGGCCGACTCTGCCAAGACGATGAACGCCGGTGTAGGCGCATGGCTCGGCCCCGTGGGTGGCTACGGCACCAGCGGTGACTATCGCCGCAACTATTGGAAGGACAAGGGTGGCATGCAGCTGTCCAACCCCGCTTACTATAAGGTGTTCCTTGATGCCGCGCGTAACCTGACGAAGAACCAGGGCGACTTCCGCTTCTTCAAGTTCGACGGCATCTCCGGCCAGTTCTCATCCGTGGGACCTGATGCCGGTGATGAGGGTAATGAGAACGCCGAGGGCATTATCCGCCTGGAGCAGTTCGTGCGCGACAGTCTGCGCCGTGACATCTTCTTCAACACCACCGTCGGCACCTGGGCCAGCCCGTTCTGGTATCATTATACCGATGCCACCTGGCGCCAGGCCAACGATTATGGTGAGTGTGCCAATAGCAACACCATCGACCGTGAGCGCTGGATTACTTATCGCGACCAATTGGTGTATCAGAATTACGTCACCAACTCGCCTATTTGCCCAATCAACACGTTGATGACTCATGGTTTTATCTTGACCAAGTTCGGTTCCGTCAGCAAGAACATGGAGTATAACAACGTGCTCCGTGAACTTCGTGCTGCTTTCGTTTGCGGAAGCGGTATGGTGGAGCTTTATAACGACTATTCATTGATGAACAGCATCAATCATGGTGCTTTGTGGGCCGACCTCGCCGAATGCATCAAGTGGCAGCAGCGCAACGCAGATGTGTTGCCCGATGCCCACTGGGTAGGCGGCAATCCTTGGAACGGCTCCACAACGGCCGTCTATGGTTGGGCGGCCTGGAACGGCAAGAAGGCTACCCTCGCACTGCGCAATGGCGGCAATGCAGAGAAAGACTACACGTTCACGCTGCGTGACGCGCTCAACATTCCTGCTACCGTACAGAGTGGCACGACCATCATCCTGAGCAAGTCGTTTGGCGTGCAGGATGCGCTTCCCGGTCTTACTGAGGGTCAGGCCATCAGCATCGACCAGCAGCTGACTGTCAAGCTGCCCGCAAGCAGCCTGTTCTGCTTTGACGGCGTCACTGGCCAGCCTGAGAAAGTGAGCGCCATCACCATCACCAGTGAGGGCAATGCTTCCAAGGTGGCTGTCAACAAGACCCTTGTGCTGCTTGCCGTCACCAATAGCAATGCCACGTTCCCGGCCCTCCAGTGGGAGTCAAGCGACAAGGAAGTCGCCACGGTTGTTAATGGTCTGGTTGTCCCCGTCAAGGAGGGTGAGGTCACCATCACAGCCAAGGCTACAGACGGCTCAAACGTGAGCCAGACTTTCAAGGTTACCGTTACCCCGAAGGCCTTTGAGCCTTATGCCTGCAACTTCGACAAGGACGACGCAGGCAGCCAGCACAACCGCTACATCACTTCCGTCACCCTCACGCCTAAGGGCAAGGAGGCGCAGACGCTTAATGTCGGCACATCCCATAAGCCTTACGTTGACAAGGTGGATGAGGTGCTTACCTGCGATGCCGGTGACACGCTGACAGTCAACTTCAATATAAGTGGGGCATGGATGAATGCCTATGTCTATATCGACATGAATCAGGACAGTATCTTCCAGTTCCGTCCTGACACCCTCGACCAGACCGGCACTGACGTTATGACTTACAGCTTCTATACCGGCAGCTTCTCTCAAGACACAAACGGCCAGAACTCAGCAGGAACGAAGATAACCGGTCAGGGCCGCAATACCACCGTCTGTCCGCCATTCAAGGCTCCGGCCAACTCCGGCGATTACCGCATCCGCTTCAAGCTCGACTGGAACAGTGTGGATCCGGGAGGGCAGGTAGGCTCCGACGGCACGCTGACCCAGCGCAATGCCTTCTTCCAAACCAGCGGTGAGATTGTCGATGCCACGCTTCGGGTGAAAGGCTCGTTAACAGGCATCGCCGTGATACCGGGGAATGCACCCAAGGAGGATGTCATCTATGACCTTCAGGGACGCAGACTCGAAAAGGCTCCTACCCACGGCGTGTATATCGTCAATGGCAGAAAAGTCATCAAGTAAGCAGTGTATTAAGTAATCAGCGTATTAAGTAATCAGCGCGTTAGTTCTTCTTATGCCGCCCACGTGGCCGACCTCGTATCGGCCTGTGGGCGGCATTCAGTCTCTACGACTGACATATTCCATCTGTTTCAACAAAAACCTATAAAACCCTTTGTGCCAGCACCAAGGGCTCAGGCCCTTTGCCCTTAGTGGGACGAGGGCTTGTGAGAGGCTTTGCCTCTCCCCGCCCTCATCCCGCAAAGGGCAGGTCCTCCTCCGTCGGGTCTTGGCGCTGACACAAAGGAAAACCTTAAAAACAAGCTGACGCAAAACAAGTTACGAGTTAGAAGTTAAGAAATAGGAGTTAGATATTTGCAATTAGAATTTAGGAGTCAACGCGCCAGCCTGTTTTTAAGGTTTTACTTGCTGTGAGGCAAGCCTGAGGCACGAAGGCTGTTTCTTCTTCGGCTCCGGCTCGCCGAAGCTTGCTTCGGGGCAAGGCGGAGCCGAAGAAGAAACAAAGGGCGTAGCCCTTGCATCACAGCAAGGGTTTTATTTGTTTTTGTTAGAATTGGAACAGGATAGAATATGAATCTCCGCTCGTAACTCTCTCCTTATCTTTCGACCGGCATTCGCTGAGTAGTTACTGGTGGGCGCTAAATGCCAAAAATAGGTTAAATTAATAGGGAGAATAGCGTGTTATAGAAAATAATGCTTATTTTTGTAAGTCAAAACTAAACTTTATAAAATGAACCAAAAGAACAAGACCTTACTTCCTTTGGCCATCGTCGGCCTCTTTTTCTTTGCTATTGGCTTTGCCCTGGGCATAAATTCTTATCTTATGCCGGTGCTCAAGGGGTCCATGCACATCTCCGGATCTGCTTCCACATTGCTTTTAGCGGCCACCTTTGTGCCTTTCCTGCTGTTTGGCATTCCGGCCACTGCGTGCATCCGTGCCATCGGTTATAAGCGTACCATGGCACTGTCGTTCGTCATCTTCGCCATTGCCTTCGGCCTGTTTATTTTGGCCGCCAACCAGGAGTCACTGGTCTGGTTTCTTGTAGCCAGCTTTGTCAGCGGCGCGGCCAATGCCGTGCTTCAGGCTTCGGTCAATCCCTACGTCACCATTCTCGGTCCCATTGAGTCCGCCGCCCGTCGCATTTCCTGCATGGGTATCTGCAACAAACTGGCCTGGCCTGTGACGACCTTGTTCATCACGATGGTTATAGGCAAGGGCATCGGCGAGACATCGTTGGGCGACCTCTACCTGCCGTTCGCCATCATCATCGCAATTTTCCTGGTCTTGGCCGTTATCGCTCTGATGGCTCCGCTGCCTGAGGTCAAGGCCGAGGGTGAGGACGAGGCTGACAATGACGCAGAGACAATGGTCGCCGGCAATGCCTCAGGCAAGACCAGCATTCTTCAGTTCCCCCACCTGCTTTTGGGCTGCCTTGCCCTTTTCCTCTATGTAGGTGTAGAGACCATCTCGCTGGCAACGGCCACCGGCTACGCAAAAGATCTTGGCCTGGCTGGCGACAACTACGGCTTCATTCCCTCTATAGGCATGATAGTCGGCTACATCGCCGGTGTCGCGCTCATTCCCAAGTATCTTTCTCAGGCTGCCGCCATGCGCATCTGCGCTATTATTGCCGTCATAGGCAGTGTGGCGGTGGCAGTGGTGCCAAACCCGGTGGTTTCCGTCTATTGCATCTTCTTTATGGCCCTGGGCTGCTCGCTGATGTGGCCTGCTCTCTGGCCGCTTGCCATGGCCGACCTCGGCAAGTTCACCAAAGCCGGCTCTTCCCTGCTGACGATGGCCATTGCCGGTGGCGCCGTGATGCCGTGGGTGCAGGGACTGGTGCAGGACGCATACGGGTATCAGGCCTCCTACTGGGTCTGCGTGCCTTGCTTCCTCTTCATCCTTTATTACGGTTTTGCCGGATATAAGATCCGTACAAAATAAGTAGAAGCCGGGGAGCCTGGTCATATCCACAAGCAGCTGGAAAAGGCTTTGTCATGATGACGGCCGGACTCCCTCATTTCTGTATATCCTCCTGGTGACGATTAAACCTACAACTATGCATACACTATTTGGACGATTTTTCGTTAATGGGCAAAAGCTTCTGTTAGTTCTTGCCCTGGCTTGCGTCAGTCAGGCCGCTTCTGCCCAAACAAGCGATGTACTGCTCGACGTTTTGCGGACAGAGTTGCAGAATCACTTTGTGGAATTAGGCAAGCAGCCCGTGAAGCCCTATTTCATGAGTTACCGTGTGGAGGATAGACATGAGCTTGAGATGGTAAGCTCCTTTGGCTATCTTCAGAAGTCAAGTAATAATCACTACCGCACATTCCTGCCTGAAATCCGCATCGGCACCATGCAGGAAGATGTGTCCGCCACCGAGAAAAACAGCATGCTGCCGGTAGCAGACAGTCCTCGCCTGGCCATGGAGGAGGCTGTCTGGACGGGAACGGAGAAATGCTGGCAGACGGCCTTGAACCTTTATAAGGTGAAGCTCGGTTTCAGGAAAGACGAATTTAAGAAAGAGGACAAGGCGGGCAATTTCTCACCGGCCCCCGTTGCAAAGTATTATGAGGAGCCCTTGCCGCCGTCCGCTTTCAAGGTCGATACAGCCTTGTGGCGGCGGCGTCTCAACGAGGTGTCGCAGATATTCCGCGGTGACTCCAACCTGATTAATGGAGATGTGAGGCTCGAAGTGTTCAATACCCGTATCTACGTAGTGAACAGCGAGGGTACTTCAGTGGTGGAGAACCAGCCTTATGCCCGCATTATCCTGTCTGCAGCCGGCATAGCCGACGACGGCATGGAGCTGCCGCTGCATGAGACTTTCTTCGCTTTCTCGCCTGACTCACTGCCTTCGGTGGATCATCTCCAACTTCTCGCCCGCGATCTGGCCATGCGTGTGCGTGTGCTTCGGAAGGCGCCCTTGGCTGACCCCTATACAGGTCCGGCAATTTTGTCGGGTGAGGTAGCTGGCGTATTCTTCCACGAGATTTTCGGCCACAGGCTTGAGGGTCACCGTCTCAAGGAGGGCGGCGAGACGTTCCGCGACAAGATTGGCCAGCAGGTGCTGCCGGCCGCTTTCCAGGTATATAGCGATCCCACATGCCGCAGGTTTGAGGGCAAAGACCTCAGCGGCAGTTACACCTACGACAAGGAGGGCGTGAAGGCGCGCCGTGTCAATAATGTGGTGAACGGTACGCTCAAGGAATTCTTGCTCAACCGCGTGCCCGTTGACGGCTTCCCTGCCAGCAACGGACACGGACGAGCCAATGCCTTGTCTGGTACTGTGAGCAGACAGTCAAACCTCTTCATCAAGAGCACTAGACCCAAGAGCCAGTTGGAACTGGACCGTGAGCTGGTCAGGGAAATGGAGCGTCAGGGCAAAGAATATGCCTATTATTTTGCCAGCGTGACTTCCGGCTATACCTACACTGGCGAGGACGGAAGCATCAATTCGTTCAATGTCACGCCCTTGGAAGTCTATAAGGTGTATGCCGACGGCCGTCCCGACGAGTTGGTGCGCGGCACTAACCTTATTGGCACGCCGCTGTTGGTGTTCTCCAAGATACTGGCGGCCAGCGACAAGTATGCGGTCTTCAACGGCTCTTGCGGGGCCGAGTCGGGATGGGTGCCGGTGGCTACGGTCGCGCCCGACATTCTGGTCAGTCAGATAGAGACCCAGCGCCAGCGCTTTTCGCGTGCGTCGAAGCGTATCCTTCCGCCGCCTCCCGTCACCGGCCGCACCGGGTCTGATGACGACATCATCTTCTCTGCGATGCAGGATGAGATGACCCGCGGCATGGACAGCCTGCGCAGGGACGACAAGCCGCTGCCGTTCTGGATGATGCTGGTCACTGACCGTTATCGCAAGTTCAATGTCAAGGCGGTGTCGGGCAGCCTGATGTATAAGGTGGAAAATCCGTGGTCCACGGTGGTGAAGACCCGTGTGCTGTTGGGTGACTTCCACCGCACCAACGAGTTCCGTGGCAGGGAGAACAACCTTGCGATGCCGTCCTACCAGGAGCTGACCTACGACGGGCTGCGGCATACGCTTTGGCAGGCCTTGGAACAGTCGTACAACACCGCGGTGCTCACCGCCTCAGTGAAGGAAATTGCCCGGCAGAGGAAACCCCTTCCTGCGGTACTCGACAAACTCGACGACCAGGAACCCGTGCCGGCAGTGACCTGCCTTGAGAATGACACCATGCATTTCGATCGTGACCGGCTGGAGCGCACCGCATGCCGGCTGTCGGCCATATTCAATGAGTACAAGTCACTTTTCCATACCCAGGTTTCTTTTGACGTGCTTGACCAGTGTTACTACAAGCTGACCTCTGAGCAGGTGAGGCTGAAGAAGCCGGTCGGCAAAATCACCCTCAAGGTGTCGGCCTCGGTAGTAGGCCAGGACAGCGTGAAGTTGGACAGGCAATTCGAATACCACTACATGACCATGGAAGAAATGCCTTCCGACGAATCCTTGGAAGCGTCTGTGCGTAAGTTTGCAGACGGACTGATGGCTCTGGCCAAGGCACCGCTCCTGAACGACAACTACAAAGGTCCCGTGCTCTTCACCAATGGCGGCGCGTCGGAGTTCTTCTTCGACAACTTCCTCCAGCGCGGGTTCTTCATCGGGTCGGTGTCCGACGTGGTGAGTCCCAACTCGTCCGGCGAGCTGCTGGGCCGTCAGTTGTTTGACAAGCGCATCAATGTCGATATGAGAAGCGACCTGACCCATTTTGAGGGCAGACCCGTTTTCGGCCATTACCAGATTGATGCCGAGGGCGTGCGTCCGCCGCGTCAGCTCAGGCTTGTTGACCATGGCGTATTCCGAAAGATGCTTATCGGTACGGCACCCTCGCTCTATGCGCCCCATAGCACGGGATGCATCAATTTCCCCAACAATCCTTTATATCCCCTCCAGATAGGGGCTTCAGCCACACTCTGCTTCGTGCCCGAGAGTGGCGGCAAATCACTCTCGGCAATGGAGAAAATGGTCAGGAAAGCTGCCAAGGAAAAGGGACAGTCCTACTATTACGTCATCGACGGTGACAGTGTGACCAGGCTGCTCAACACCTATCGGGTGAGCGTGAGCAATGGGAAGCGCGAGCTGGTGCTGACAAACAGTTTCCCGACTGTCACGTTAACCCAGATGAAGAATATGATAGGCTTCTCCTCGAAACTACAGATGGAGAACATTGTGGGTATGAACACCAACAGCCTCATCTGTCCCCAGTTCTTCGCGTATGACGATGTCGAACTGTCGCGGTGCACGCTGTCCAAGATGCCGCCCTTTGCACTGTCTAACCCTAAGTGGAGACAAGAATAATACTTTCAAGTTCAAATATATCAAATTGTTATGGTTCAAGAAGAGATAATGAATATTATACGGCAGTTCCAGACAGAGGGAACTGTCGTGGCCGTCAACCCATTGGGCAACGGCCTTATCAATGACACGTTCAAGGTGACTACTGAGGGGGACGCTCCCGACTATGTGCTTCAGCGCGTCAACGACGCGGTGTTCCCCGACGTGGATATGCTCATGCGCAATATTGAGGCGGTGACCACCCACATCCGCAAGAAACTCGAGGCTGCCGGAGAGACGGACATTGACCGCAAGTGTCTCCGTTTCATTCCATGCCACGACGGTAAGCTCTACTACCGCAATGAGAATGGTCAATACTGGCGTATGATGGTCTTCATTCCCAATGCCAAGACCTATGAGGCCGTCACCCCGGAGTATTCCTACTACGCCGGCAAGGCTTTCGGTCATTTTGAGGACATGCTGGTGGATATTCCCGAGACACTCGGCGAGGTTATTCCCAATTTCCACAACATGGAGTTCCGTATGGAGCAGTTGCGTGAGGTCATTGCCAAGAATCCCGCTGGCAGGGTGGGGGAGCAGGCTGTTCAGGACCTGCTCGCCCTCATCAACCGCGATGCCGAGGAAATGTGCAAGGCCGAGCGTATGTATCGTGCTGGTGAGCTGCCTAAGCGTATCTGCCACTGCGACACCAAGGTTAACAATATGATGTTCGATGAGGATGGTCACGTGCTTTGCGTCATCGACCTCGACACCGTGATGCCGTCCTTCATCTTCTCCGACTACGGCGACTTCCTCCGCTCGGCTTCGAACACGACTGCTGAGGACGACCCCAACCTTGACAATGTCTCGTTTAACGAAGAAATCTTCAAGTCCTTCACCCGTGGCTACATCGAAGGTGCCCAGTTCCTTACGCCGGTAGAAATAGACAACCTGCCCTATGCCGTAGCGCTCTTCCCCTTCATGCAGAGCGTGCGCTTCCTCTGGGACTACCTCAGCGGCGACCACTACTGGAAGTGCAAGTACCCCGAACACAATCTCGACAGGGCAAGAAACCAGATGCGCCTTTATCAGTGCGTGCGTGAGCACGACCAGATGATGGCTGACTACATTAAGGAGTGCCTTGCCGGTAAATAATACGGGACACTGTATGTTGTGACATGAAGTGGCCGTGCCTTGCGCCGGCCACTATCCTGAAGATTAGAGATTACCGTTAGCGTAATCTTTGTTTTGAATACGTGTATAAGATAAAACCCAAACTGCCGATATGAATAATTTAAAACAATGCTTGGCGGCAATCGCCATGACCTTACTGCCTACTGCTGCCGCGATGGCACAGCCGCAGATGAGTACCGACAACGACACCCATTGGTACCTGATTACTTTCAACAATGGGGGCAATATGATTACCTCGGCCGGAAGCGGCTCGAAAGTACTGACATCCGGCTTCAAGGGAGCCGATGGTCAGTACTGGAAACTCAGGGGCCGTACCGACAGCTGCACACTGACCGACAAGGCCGGTAATAACCTCTATGTCTCAGCGACGACCAAAAACACGATGGTCTATGCCGGGACTCATGCCCCCACGCCCTTCAAGCTCGTGAGTAAGGGCAGTGATGTGTACGAGATTGTTCCGCTGAAGAACAGTGCCGTGGCGCTCAACCAGTGGGGTGGCCCTGGCGACGGTCATGAAGTGGGCTTGTGGGATTCAGGTACTGACGCAAACAACCGCATCAAGTTCAGCGATGCCTCGCAGTTGGCTGCTCCTTATGCCAATATCCCTCGTCTTATCCCTTATCCGAAGCGCGTGCAGCTGACCGACGGCAAGACGTTCGACGTGAGCAAACTCACCGCCTTCGTCTATGCCTCTGACAGTCTGGAGCAGTTTGCTGAAGAGTTTGCGGATAAGCTGTCGAAGTGCGGTGGTCCGAAGCTCACCGTCTCTCAGACGGGCAGCGCCGGAGCTGGCACTATCTTTTTCAGTCTCACTGACACCCTGTCGGCCGAAGCCTATCATCTTGAGATTGGTGATAAAGGCATCACAGCCGTCGCCGGTGGTCGTGCCGGACTGTTTTATGCGCTCCAGACCATCAAGCAACTCCTGCCCGACGCCTATTTCACCGGCACCGCAACCAGTTCATGGACTGTTCCCTGCCTCGTCATCGACGATGCACCGGCCTTCGGCTACCGTGGCTATATGCTCGACGTGGCCCGACACTTCTTCTCGAAGCGTGAGGTGGAGCGTATCCTCGATATCATGGCGTTCTACAAGATGAACCGATTCCACTGGCATCTCACCGACGACCAGGGCTGGCGCATCGAGATACCTGAGTATCCTCGCCTCACAGAGGTGGGCAGCCGTCGTGCCGGTTCATTCGTCAACGCCGGTGCCGGTAAGTTCTTCGACGACACCGAATACGGCAAGGGCATGTATTTCTCCCTCAATGACCTGCGCGAGGTGGTGGCTTACGCCAAGGCGCGTAACATTGAGATTCTACCCGAAATCGACCTCCCCGGTCACATGGTTGCGGCCATTGCGGCTTATCCTAACCTCAGTTGCGACTCCACCAAGACCTATAGCGTTCGTATCGATGGCGGTATTTCCAAAGATGTGCTCAACATCGGTAACGACAAGGTCATTGACTTCCTCAAATGCGTGTTGGGTCATATTGCCGAAGTCTTCCCTTATCCTTATATCCACATCGGTGGCGACGAGTGTCCCACCGACCAATGGTCGACCAATGCCGAATGCCTGAAGCGCGTATCCGATAACGGGCTTTCCGGTGTCAACGAATTGCAGTCGTGGCTCGTTGAACAGCTTGGCGCATATCTCAAGGACAATTACAACAAAGACATTGTCGTTTGGGATGAGTTGCTCACCCACTGGACGGCAGATAACAAGGTGAAGCCGGTCATCATGGCGTGGAACAATGCCAACAAGACCAGTGCTGCTGCCGACAAGGGCTTCAAGAGTATCTTTGTACCTTACCAGAGCCTTTACCTCGACATGATGCAGGTGAGTGAGGCCGAGGCTGACGTCAATGAGGTGTATCAGGGCGGATGGGGTCCCAGTTATGTCAACAGTGTGCCGACGGTATACAACGTTAATCCGCTCGTTTCGCTTAGCGGCCGTGAGAACATGCTGCTCGGCGTGCAGGGAAACATGTGGACTGAGACCACCAACGACAGCGTGCAGCTCGAATACCAACTCCTGCCGCGTCTGCTGGCCCTCTCCGAGAGCGGATGGAAGAAGAAGGCCGACAAGGACTGGCTTAGCTTCTTCTTCCGCATGCAGAAGCACGAACCTATTCTTAAGGCCGGTGGTTACACCTATGCACCGCATTATTTCATGAAGCCGGCGCGCTCGGCGTGGGAAACCAACTATGACGTGGCGCAGCAACTGTTGGCCGACACCAAACCCGGTGAGGCCGGTTATGTGTCGCAGGCTGCCTGCGACTCACTTGCTCAGGCCATGAAGAGCAACAACGCCGACACACTGGCACTGGCCATCACGACGTTCAAGAACGCCACCATCACGCAACCCGACACCGCGGCTGTCTATCAGTTGGTTTCTGCTTCCACCTATTATAAGAAGCGTTATGCCGGTTCCACTATCTATCAGAAGGACGGCGGCGCTTATGTGCATTACACCCTGCAGAATGAGCCCGAGGAGCTGTGGCAGTTTGTAGCTTACGGCAAGGGCTACCGTTTGAAGAACGTGATGACGGGCAATACCGTCTCCATGACCATCAACAAGGCCGTCAAACTTGGCACCACTGCCACCACCATTCGTGTGGATAAGGCTACAGTGAAGACGGGCGCATACGACTATGTACCCGGTGCCGTCGTCATTTCGTCAACGTCGCCCTACAAGGCCACGAAGGGTACGATGACGAAGCGCCTCTTCGTGAAGAACAGCGGTGAGGTGCAGGCTGTCGATGATCCTACACTTTGCAACCCAGGCACTTGGAAGCTCGTGCGCATCGACGACTATTCATTGCAGCTCAAGGGACTGGTGACGAAGTGCAGCAATATCATAGCCGACCGCGATGTCTCGAAAGCCGGACAACCATCAGACGAAGCCGTTGCCTTCCTCTCCCAACGTATCGTGGAGCCTGCAACAGTTGCTTTGCAACAGGCTGTGAGCAAAGAAACGTACACCACCTACATGGAGTTGTACAAGCAGTACCTCGCCATGCCTAAAATACAGATGACCGATCTGCTCGACACCACCGCAGTTTATCGCATCCGCAACGCTTACTTCACCGATTACTTTGCAGCACTCAACGCCACCACCGGTGACGTGGCGCCTGTGAAGGCCGGCGGCGACTACGTATATACGTGGAAACTCTCGAAGAACAATGATGGATCCTACAACCTCACTGCCACCAATGGTATGACGACAACCTTTGCCTCGGATGCCGAGGACGCCAACATCAACAATAGCGGATCTTACAGCTGGCATCTCATCGACGGCACTGCCGACAGCGGCGAGCCAAGCATCATGATTACCGACCAGCAGGAGAAGTATGGCTGGTATACCAACCCTGACGCTTGGAAGAACAACGTGATCCTTAAGCCGAAGGAGTGGGGCGGATCGAAGTGGACGTTTGAGAAGCAGAACGTGACTACCGGCATCTCAGCCGTTGCCATCATGGATGGTCAGCTTAAGAAGGGGGTGCATGAGTACAATCTTTTAGGCATTCCCGTCACCCGTGCCTATCGTGGCATCGTGGTGAGGTCGGATGGCAAGAAGATCAGCAGATAAACAAAGCTGTTGCAAGCGTCCGTTACACTCAGAAAATACCTGACAAAATCGTGTTATCGATTTTGCTCATTCTACAGATTGACAAAGGCGAAAATGGTCCGGCATCAAGGTAAATCAGCCCGCGAGCCGCCATTTTCGCCTTCTTCATTTGCGATAAGCGTCTTATCGCACCGCGATACCATAGCTATCGCACCGCGATGTGATACCTATCGCGATAGGAATGCAGCCTTCGCCATCTGCCTTTAGACGGCGTTGTTTCTTAAACAGTTGATTAGCAATAACTTGCGTGTTATGCGCTAACATATGCCTATTTTCGCGTATTTGGAGCAAGATAGGTCTTCGTTGGTTTCGAGGCCCTTCTCGTGACCCTTAAAACACCAAAAAACTTTACACTCATCTTCATCCTGTGCAGAGGCGGGACGGGACGGTCGCTACACCTTCCGGCCTCCAACCCTTGGTATGACATCATCCCCGCACATCAGTACAATTATCGTAAGCGCGGTATGGGTTCTCACGCAGATAATGCTGCTCTCACTGATGAAAGTCTCTGTGCTGTCAGCAAAATCTGCGTGAGCTAAAAAAAGCGGATGCGCTTACGCAGATCTCGCAGAAGGAGACAGGCACGCAACACCGGCGGCTGGTGGCCGGCACCAGGCCGGCCACTACACTGCCACCAGTGGCGTACATCTCCACGGACTTTATTGGCTGCGCCGATTGTCGGCCTGCTTCGGCAGCATTTGATGAAAAACTGTTGGGGCGTATAATTTTCCCTCCAGTCCGTCTCCTTCCAAAGGAAGAAGGGGACGGACTGGAGGGACTGAGAGAGTGGCTGGAAGATTACAGCCTTACCTTGATGTTATTAATGAATGATTTTCTTGCCTTTGACAATCACGACGCCGTGATAGTCCTTGCCGACGCGTTGGCCAGACAGATTATAACGTGGTGCATTGGTGTCGTCGTCATCCTTGGTACTGATGGCATGTACGCCTGTAGCGAGATTGAAGTTGAGCGGGAAGCCGCTCTTCAGGCTTTCGCCGAGGTCGGCCTTTAGCATATAGCATTGGTTGGCAGCGAGTTTTTGCTGCGAAACGGTGTAGAAGCCGATGGTGTCGTTGCTCTCGGTAAGTCCAAGCATTGTGGTTTTGCTCCAGGTGCGTGGCAGCATGGTGCCCTTCAATACGGTCTCATTGACGCTGTCGTCGAGGTCGGCCTGTGTGAGGTGGAGTCTGATTTTAGCCGCTGCTGTATTGCCTGTTGCCAGGAGAACGACGGGCTGTTTGGCTATGAGGTAGGGCAGGCCTTCCGTAAGCGTGATGCTGTTCTTGTCTTTTGACAGTACAGGGATATATGACTTTACGCCTTCGGGCAGCGTGGCGCAGAACGGCAGATAGGCAGTGCCATAAGCCGTGTCGTTCTTCAGCGTCAGCGGCAGGGTGACGTAGTCTGCCTTGCGGATGGTCCAAGTGGAGGCGGGTACGTTGGTAATCCATCCGACGAGCTTATGACTGGCGTCGCTGTGCAGATAGGTGTAGCCGCCATTGGCACCGAGGCAGACCTGACCGGGGGTATAAATCTCGGGGGTGAACTTCACCGCTTTGGTGGTGGATGATGTCACCTGCTTGCTCTGAGCCGGTGCTTGGATGTATCGGCCCTCGAAGGTGAGGTAGTAGGTGCCGTCGTCGTTGCGCTGCCAACCGATGACCGATGCAACACTCGTGGTGTCGTTGGCGACGGTCTTCAGTGCATTGGTATAACTTAAGAAATAGTCGGACTGGCTGACGTTGCGCATGCGGTAGAAGCCCGTCTCCGGATAGATGAGATGCTGACGGATGCTGTCGCGGATGTCGAAATAGTCGTTGGGCGTGAAGGCCGTGGTGGTGCCCCACTTGCTGTTGACGAGCGCAGCTCCTTCGGAGGAAAGGCCGAAGTATTCACCGACACCGGTGGTGGTCCACGTCTGCAGTTCGGCTTTGGCCATATCGCTGAAGGTTGTCTCGGAGAGTTCACCGTTGAGCGTGATGATGAGGTAAGGCACGAGCAGAAAGCTTCCCGACTGGGTGCTGACATTGTTTACCGTCAGTGTCAGCGAGGTGGCGCTGAGGCCTGTCTCGCTGAGCGTTGGTGTGGTGCCGGGGTTGTCGGTGGATGTGACGGTGGCGGTCTTGTCACCGTTGCCGCTGTTGACCGTCAGCTCGTAGCTGTCGCCCGACTTGTTGACGGCAGCGCCGATGGCATAGCCCGCGATGGTCTTCCCCTCGGGAGCGGTGATGGTGATGTGGTCGGTAGCGCCCGAAGCTGAGGGCCAGACGACAAAGCTTCGCACGGTGGAGTTGAAGTACCAGCCTCTGTCGAAGCGGCTGTTGTCATCGGTCAGCGTCAGGCCGGCCATGCCGTTGCCTTCATTGGACGTCCACGTCTTGTTGCTGTTGGAATAGGTGCCGTAGCTGTCGGGACCAACGCCGGAGTTGTCGGCGACCTTCACTTCGATGCCGGTGTTAGCCGTCCAGCTTTCGACGATGGAGGCAGGGATGGTGATGAAGTTGAGCGTGTAGCCGTTGTTGCCACAGGTGCCGTCCTCGAAGTAGATGGCGAGTGACCCGTCACTGAGTTTCTCCATCGTGGAGTAGGCCGTGGAGCCCGACTGGATGGTATAAACCTCCTGCCAAGTCTCACCGTTGTTAAAGCTGGCGTAGAGACGCAGGTCGGCTCGTGAGCTGGTATTGGAGAGGATGGAGTGGAGAATCATCTTGTCGTTGTAGACGAGGAGATCGGAGTTGCAGTCGTTGCCGCTGAGTGAAGCGTTCTGCGTCTGTCCTACCCAGCGCAGGCCCTGGCTGTCGCCAAGGTTGAATCCGTGTTTTCCGCTTTGACGGATGGAAGCAAGGAGTGAACCGTCGGTGCGCTGCACGAGTTTCGACTCATTGCCGTTGTTATACACCGGTTCCTTAGCCAACGTCCAGGTCTCGCCATTGTCGTCGGTATAGAGAACGAAGTCTTGAACCGGACTATTGGCGTTATCTTTTTTGCAGACAGCGAGGAACATCGTGCGGCCGTCCTTGGTGGTGAGGCCCTTGCCGCTGGTGGTGAAGATGCTGAAGACGCCGGTGCCCTTGGTGCCGCTGACTTCATCGGTGTAGGTGGTGGAGGCAGTGATGTCGCGCGGAGTTGTCCAAGTCACGCCGTTGTCATCGCTGCTGACGCAGTAGATATGCTTCAGTCCCGACCAGAAAGAGGGCTTTCCGGCGGCCATCAGACAGAGGATGCGTCCGCTCTTGGTCTTGACGAGGGCGGGGTCGCCGAAGCCGAAGGCGGCATCGCTTTTGCCGTCGCTCTCAGCGATGATGCGCTGGTCGCTCCATGTTTTGCCGTTGTCGGTGCTGCGGCGCATGGCAATATCAATCTTATGGTTGCCGAGGTCGCCGTTGCTGCCATAGCGCATGTCACATGCGGTGATGATGCTGTTGTCGTTGGCAACGACCATCGCGGGGATGCGGTAATACTGGCAGTTGTACGTTGTAGGCACATTGAGGAAATGCTGCTGTTGGAAGATCTTAGCCGAACCGATGAGTGTGCCGGAGAGACTGGCGTTCTTTACGCTGTCAGATTGGGTATAGTTCAGGCTGTCGGCGGTCATGGCGATGGTCTTGCCAAAAGTGGCGTCCGACTTCACGTTGGCGGTCACATAAATGTAGTATTGACTGCCAACGGCAAGTGTGTCAGTAGCGCTGAGGTCTGCCGTCATCTGACCGGCGGGAGTGACCGTAGCGGTGGGCGTGAGCGTCTGTGCATAGAATTCCGGCTTATCAGTGAGATAAACATTCACAGCAGAAGCCTCGTCAGCGCCTTGCATCGTGAGAAAGAGTTTGTTGAGCCTTGCACCGCTCTCACCCTTCATCGCTGCTTTGAGCAATAGTGCCTTGGATCCAAGTCCAGTGGTCTGGTAACCGGAGACGAAGGCGGGGGTCAGTACTACCGGAGCCGGAGTGCCGGTAAACTCGGTGAAGGCCATCTGGCAGCCGCCGTCGCTGGTGTCGTCACCTTTACCGCTGGTACTCCAGTTGAAGACCTGATAGTCGTAGACGCTGGTGGTCTGGTTGAGCTCGACTGTGCCGCTACTGATGATATACATTCCGCTGGTAGCGGCAGCTTTGACCGTCCATCCAGCAGTAGGCTCTTCGGCTACGGTTGTAATGGCGGTGTTGTAGGCTGCGGTGGGCGAGATGTAACGTTTGGTAGCTCGGTTGATGATGTCGTAAGAACCGTCGGTGCGCGTCACAAATTTCCACATGGTGCGGGCGTAGTTGTTGGGCTCCTCTCCAACGAGCGCGCCGTTGATGTCAGCAATGACATAAGTGGTACGCGATGCGGAGATGGTGTACCAATGCACTTCCTGGTCAGTGCTGGGCGTAATCTGCGCTATGGAAACTACGGTCATCAGCAGACCTAATAAAGTAAAGATAATCTTTCTCATAAGCATTATAATCCTTAATTCCGCAACACTTTGATTTAACTTTATTTATAAGTACCTGAGCAACAAAAAGTTGCTCAGGATTTTGCCATGTCAGATTTTTCACTTACCTTAGTGCTGCAAATCAAGACAAGCAAAAATCATCAAGGACATGGCAAAGGTACAACAAAAAT
>Ga0256406_1000518_pt1 | contig 69854 bp, 59 predicted proteins | sample RumenRJG_03DNA_FD_185986 | JGI IMG/M metagenome (GOLD analysis project Ga0256406, IMG submission 185986) | Bovine rumen microbial communities from Lethbridge, Alberta, Canada - RJG_03 | ecosystem: Host-associated > Mammals > Digestive system > Stomach > Rumen | place: Canada: Alberta | collected... | reverse complement strand
TGCTTTCTTTGACCTACATTCCATAATAGAAACGGCGAAGAAACATAAGCAGACACCATTTGAGGCAATCCGAGCACTGTTTAGTGCCACGGACAGCACGGTCGTATCTATCGCTGAATAGTTACAATGACAACGGTCGGCATCCTCGCGGATACCAGCCGTTTTGTTACATGTTTAATCAAAATCTATCGTATGAAATTCACTTTGCTGCAAAAGAAAAAGGGGCGGCAGCATAAAATTGGCCGCCCCTGCCGGCCTTAGCCGCCCCCACCGCCCTAAGCAGCCTTGGCAATTGCCTCCTTTCAACGCAGCGGTATATGTAAGAACTTCTTATTTTCGCAACGTAGGAAATTACGCTCTTGTCGCTGCAAGGGGTGTGACAATTGTCTATCCGCGGTATACGCCAGACGGATGAGCATCATCGGTTCAGCGCTACACAATAAAAAGCCCCGGAGCGTGTAAAAAATAGGAGGACAGTTTACGAGCAGAGAAGCACATTCTATCCTGTTCCAATTCTAACAAAAACAAATAAAACCCTTGCTGTGATGCAAGGGCTACGCCCTTTGTTTTTTCTTCGGCTCCGCCTTGCTCCGAAGCAAGCTTCGGCGAGCCGGAGCCGAAGAAGAAGCAGCCTTCGTACCTCAGGCTTGCATCACAGCAAGAAAAACCTTGAAATCAGACGCACGGGTTAGGAATTTAGCGGTGATGGTATTGATGTCCCCCTACGGTACGGCATTATTTATTTGGTATTTCCCCTTGTATAGTACTCGAAGATATACACGAGGCTGACGATGGCGATGGCGAGCTCGATGAGGCACAGGCCACGGTAGTCGAGCCACTGTCCGATGCCGCCACTGAGCACGGAGGTCAGCGCCCCGCTCAGGTGTACGATGACGAGCTGGATGGTGAAGTCGGTCCCTTCCCGTCCAGCTCTCACTGTGTCCATGGCCGACGTGTAGAGCGTCACGGCGGCGCACGCTTCCACGAAGCGGATGAGGATGATGCCGGTGAGGATCAGGGGCAGCGACGGCGTGGTGTAGGTGATGAAAAGGAAATAAGCTGGCACGAAGATGGCAAGGACCGCTACGATGCGTTGCGCCGTGCGCGTGCCTAACCGCTTCACCCATCGTCCCGTCAGGGCTGCCACGACGAACGCCACCGATGTGCCGATGATGCCGTTGTACAGTCCTATCTCCTTCATGTTGTACCCCATGTCCACCATCCAGGGTTTGAGCACCGACATGATCCCGTCGAAGCCCGCGAAGAAGAGGAAGAGGAAGCCGACCTGCGGCAGGATATGCTTCTGCGTGAAGAAATGCCAGAAGTCGGACACCGTGGCGCGTTTCTTCTTCTGTTCCTGGTTGACGACGATATGTCTGTCGAGCGCCACCGGCAGGATCAGGAGCAGGGCGAAGAAGCCCAACATCGGCACGACGGTATGCCAGCCATATTTGTGCAGGATCATGATGAGGATGCCGCCGCCTAAGAGCCGTCCGGTGTATCGTCCCATCGATTTCATCGATGTCACGGCACTGTGGTCTCCCCGGTGGAAGGCTTTCACGGCGAGCGTGTCGCTCGTGACGTTCTGCACCGAGGCAGCGAAGGTCGAGAGCAGTACGAGCGCCACGATGAGTGTCAGGTTCTTGGCTACATCTAAGAAGCCGACGAGGAAGATGGCGGCAGCGAACACCGTCTCCGTGGCGATGATCAGTTTCTTGAAGTCGCCCACCGTGACACAGTGGCGGTCGATGAGTGGTGCCCACAGAAACTTGATGGACCACGGCAGTCGCGTCAGACTTAATAGTCCGATCGTCGCCAGTCCGATGCCATGTTGTCGCAGCGTCACCTGCAGTGCCGTCATGATGAAGGTGGCGGGGATGGCGCGGGCGAGATAGAGGCAGAAAAATGTAGAGAGGTTGATGGTCTTGTTGTTCATAATGTCGAGGGGGTTACAAACTGAAACTGACTGTTGTCCCGATGGTGAACGGCTTGCCTTTCTGGGCGTAGCTGCCCGTGGATACCGTCATCACGTTCGCCAGATAGTCGGTGGAGGTCAGGTTCTTCGCCCACACGCTCCAGGTGAGGCAACCCTTGGTGAGGGCAACCTTGGCATTGGCGACAGCATAGAACGGCTGTTGGACGACATTGTCCTCAGCCCAGTAGATCCTGCCAAAGGCGTTGACGCTGACGTTGATCATTAGTTTGTCGAGCCATCCGAGATGCTCCCGGGTATAGTTGGCATTGGCCCCTAACGTGTTCTGCGGCACCATCGGCAGTCGCTTGCCGGTGTAGTCCGTCTCCTCGCTCTTGTGGTAAGACAGGAAGCGGGCATAAGTGTATCCGTAGGTCAGGCTCAGATCCAGTCCCCGTACAGGGCGTGCGTTGACAGTTATCTCCGCCCCCTTGCTGTCCGCATGTCCGGCATTGGTCGTGATGGTCCCGATACCAATATAGGTATAGGTGAGCTGCATGTGTTTCCAGTCGATATAATAAAGGTCGGCGTCGAGGGTCAGCTTGTCGCCGAGGAGGTTGAGGTGGGTGCCCACCTCGTAGTTCCAACTGTATTCGGGGTCATAGCGCTGCTCGTCCTCGGAGGCGATGCTCCGGTTGAATCCGCCCGCTTTATAGCCGCGCGACACCGTTGCATAGTATTTGTTGCCTGCCGTGGTGAGATACTGTGCGGCGAACTTCGGGGTGAGCTGTCTGGCGTCGAGCGACTTGTCGAAATCATTGGTCTGTTTCGTCGTAGCCGTCTTGTCGCTGTAAGAGAATCGCGTGTAGCGGCTGTGCGTATGCTCATAGTCGAACCGCAGTCCGGCAGCGAGCGACAATCCGCTCCACACATTGTAACTGCTCTGGTGGTACACTGCCATGCTCGATGTCGGCTCGTGATAGTAGGCGAGGGTACCCGTCAGGGCCGTGGGCTTGTCGTTCTGTGTCTCACGCTTCGTGTGCTCGTACAGACCGAAGACACCCGTCACCCACTGGTATCGGCTGGTGGTGTTCGACTTCGCCGTCAGCTCCTCCGACACCATGCTCTGATGGCGGTCTCCGAGAAGATACGTCTTGTCCTCCGCCGTGTAGTCCTGGTCCACATACTGGTGACTCTTGAGATACTGGTACGCAGTATGGCTCGCCAGCGTGAACCCTTTGCCTGTATAGGTTGCCGCAAGGGCACTCGTCGAGACCAGTCGGCGGAAGCCGCTCGGCCGGTTTAAGTCGATGTCTGTCAACCTTTTCGCCTCCGTGTCGTAAGGCGCATAACTGTATCCTCCCTGGTCGCTGTAAGCCAGCCGGCTCGTGAGGCTCAGCGCCCACCGCTCGGTGGGGTTCCAGTAGAAGCCGACATGCTCCTCGGTCTCATCCATCTGGTCGGTGTGCTTCCCGTCATAGCTGTTCTTGAAGTAGCCGCCGGCATGGTGGTAGGCAGCACCCGCCGTGAGGCCGAAGGTCTTGCTGAGCCGTTGGCGTGTCGATGCCGACGTGCGGATGTCGTTGTAGCTGCCGTAGTCCACATTGAGCTTTGTGTCCTGTCCGTCGAAAGGGGTCAGGGTATGGATATTGATGAGTCCGCCGAGCGAGTTGCGTCCGAAGAGGGTGCCCTGCGGTCCGCGCAACACCTCGATGGAGGCGATGTCCGACAGATCGGTCTCAAACGTGATAGGCTCATAGTAAGGCACGCCGTCGACATAGAACGCCGCCGCTGAGCCGTCCGACTTGATGCCTACGCCGCGGATATAGATCGGTGCCGTGGTGCGGGGACCATAGTCGGGCATGAAGAAATTGGGGATGACCGCCGACAGCTCTTTGATGCTGTTGGTCTCGGTGTTCACGAGCTGGTTTCTGCCGATGACCGTACCGCTGACGGGCACGAGGTTGTGTTTGTTGGTGCGGAAATCCTGAATGACGACGCCTTGCAGAGTGATGGTTGAATCGACCTTCTCCACGTCGGCCTCTTCTGCCAACAAGGGGGCGGGGAGGAGAAATAAGGCGAAGGATATAGGGGCGGTGCTTAATATTGCTTTCATGGTAATAATTGTATACAGCCTTCTCCCTCCCTACGGGGGGGAGGGTCGCGGAGAGGCCTTAGCTGAATGTCCCGAACAGATAATCGCTGGTCAACTGTTCTTTGGGGTTATGGAAAATGTCGTAGGCCTTGCCTTGCTCGATGATCTTTCCTTCATACATGAAGATGACATAGTCGGCAATGCGCATGGCCTGCTGCAGGGTGTGGGTCACCATGATGACGGTATAGCGGCCTTTGAAACTCGTGAAGAGGTCTTCTATCTTCTTGCTCGAGGGTGGGTCGAGGGCGCTCGTGGCTTCGTCGGCAAGGATGACGTTGGGTTCTACGGCGAGGCTCCGCGCAAGGCAGAGCCGTTGCTGCTGACCGCCGCTGAGAGCCGTCGCCGGATCATGGAGCCGGTCCTTCACCTCATCCCACAAGCCTGTCGACTGGAGGTAATGCCTCACGATGAGGTTCAGTTTCCGTTTGTTGTGGATGCCATGGATGCGGCAGCCGTAAGCCACATTGTCGAAGATGTTCATCGGCAAGGGACAGGGACGCTGAGGCACGAGCCCGATGTAACGGCGGAGCTCTGTCAGCTCCCTGCCCTTGGCATTGAGGATATTCAGACTGCCCAGTCGGATCTCGCCCTCCACCTTCAGTCCCTCCGTGCCGTCGTTGAGCCGGTTGATGGTACGCAGCAGCGTCGACTTGCCACAGCCCGACGACCCGACAATGCACGTCACCTGGTTCTTAGGAATGCGTGTCGTCACGCCTTTAAGGATAGGTGTGTTGCCGATGGAGAGATGTAAGTCGTTGATATCCAACTGCACATCCGCTAATGTCGGGAACTTCCGGTCTACGCGGAAAGGCACCTTCGACATCTTCTTGGACAACACTGACCTTACATTATTATAAAGGGCATTATGTAATGTAGCTATACTCATATCATCCTGTTTATTTGCTTGCAAAGTTACGATGATAATTTGGTTACAGAAATACCACGAATAGAGTAAATATATAACAAACGTTTGGTATATTCTGCTAATCCGTAACCATAATTACCGCAAATGTGGTATGCCAAATACCAAACAATGACTATTTGGCAACGAATGAAAATGTAATAACTTTGCAGACGAATACTATTCAGGGATGGTCTCCGGGACCGTCCGCAACCGAATTATCAATGACAGAAAGTAAGAGAGATATGATCCTGGCAGACAACCAGGAACTGACACGATTGGGACTGAAGACGCTGCTTGCCGGTTTTGAAGGCTGCAGCGTCTCCATCGTGGAAGACAAGGCCGCCTTGATCGAGAAGCTCCGTGCCAACAGTCATGTCATCGTACTTATCGACTTTACCCTTTTCGACTTTGCCGACGAGGACAACCTCCTCATCGTTGTCGAGCGCTTCCCCGACTCCCGGTGGATCCTCATCAGCGATGATCTGAACCATGCCACCATCAAGAAGTTTGTCTATGGCTCGAAGCATATCAGCATCGTCTTCAAAGATACCCCTTTATACATCATCCGCGAGGCGGTCAAGGTGACGCTCTCCGGCAGCCGTTACATCTGCCAGCATGCCACAGAGATGCTGATCGCTGCACAGCAGGATGAGCAACAGAGTCCTACCGTCTCTTCCCTCACGGCAACGGAGCTGGCTATCCTGACAGCGATCGCGCAAGGCAAGACGACCAAGGAGATAGCGGCAGACCGCAACTCCTCCATCCATACCATCAACACGCACCGAAAGAACATCTTCCGAAAACTGAATGTCAACACGGCGCATGAAGCGGTGAAATACGCTTTCCGCGCCGGTCTTATCAACACCGAGGAGTTTTATATTTAGCCCCCGTGAACCTTTTCTGCTTCGCCCCGTGAGCTCTTTCGGTGAGCCCCGTGAGCTCTTTCGGTGAGCCCTAGCAAGGAGCGTGCCTCTCGGGTCGTTAGAATTGTCGAGTAAGCAGTCACATAGTGACTGCCCCCCAAAAATAATATCCATAAACATCTATATAATAATATCCATACTAATGAGCAAACATTATGAGACCTCCATCTTGGAGACACCCTTCGTCAAGCCCGACGCTTACGGAGCGCTCAACTTCCCTGTTTATTACAGTGCGGCCTACGGTTTCGACACCGCCAAGGCCACGAGCGATGCTTTTGCCGGCCGTACCATGGAACATGCCTACAGTCGCATCTCCAACCCTACGACGCAGTATCTTGAGCGCCGGGTGCAGCGGTGGACGGGGGCGCTGAGCGTCACAGCCCTCGACACGGGTATGGCTGCCATCAGCTATGCGCTGACCGCCTTGGCGGGAAAGGATGTCAACATCGTGGCTTCCAAGCATCTCTTCGGCAACTCCGTCTCGTTCCTACGCGACACCCTCGGCTCTTTCGGGGTGGAGACGCGTTTCGTCGACACGCGTGACCTCCGGGAGGTGGAGGCTGCCATCGATGACCATACGGGCGGACTGTTCTTTGAGGTCATCACGAACCCGCAGCTCTATGTGGCGGATATCCAGGGCCTCGCCGACATCGCCCACCGGCATGGCGTGCCTCTGCTTGCCGACACCACGGTGGTGCCTTTCTCTACCTTCCATGCCAAGGACTTCGGGGTGGACATCGAGCTCGTCTCCAGTACCAAGTATATCAGTGGCGGTGCCACGGGTCTGGGCGGTCTCATCCTCGACTACGGCACGTTCGATTACACGCAGTCGCCGAACCCCGTGCTGCAGAAGCTCACGAAGCGCGCGGGAAAACGCGGTGCCTTCACCGCGCGTGTCAAGACGGAGCTCATCACCAACCTCGGGGCTGCCATGGTGCCGCAGGTCGCTTATATGGAGACCCTGGGCCTGGAGACCCTGCAGCTGCGCTTCCTCCGTCAGGCGGGCACGACGCTGTGGCTCGCTAAACAGTGCCAGCAGATACCGGAGATCAAACGGGTCAACTATACCGGTCTGGAGGGCAATCCTTATTATGCGTTGTCGAAGAAACAGTTTGGTCCGCTCCCCAGTGCCGTGTTCACCATCGACTTAGAGAGCCGTGAGGCTTGTTTCAGTTTCATCGACAAACTGAAGGTCATCCGCCGTGCCACGAACCTCTTCGACCATAAGAGTTTAGCCATCCATCCGGCAAGCACGATCTTTGTACATTTCAATGCTGCGGAGAAGGCTGCCATGGATGTGTCGGAGAATACGATCCGTCTGAGCATCGGCCTGGAGGAGCCGGAAGATCTGTTAGAAGACATCAAACAGGCGCTGACACCATCCCGATAACGTTGCGTTGATAACGCGTGACGGTCGTTGCGCGATCTTTTCACAGACGTGTCACGATCCTGCCTCAGTTGTGTCACGATCCTGCCTCAGTTGTGTCACGATCCTGCCTCAGTTGTGTCACGATCCTGCCTCAGTTGTGTCACGATCGCACCACGTCTGTGTCACGATCGTGCCCCGCCTCTGTGCCCGGCGTGTCACGACCTCGGGAACCGGTGTGCCTTCTTATCGCGTTATTCCTACCAAACGTTTGGTATACTTTGACAAACGTTTGGGATATAGAATACCACTGACGTGGGATTTTACAGTTACCTTATTGTTTGTAACTTTGCAGCAGATTTAGATGATTAATTAATACGCAATGGTTGATAGAAATATCAATCGATCATAATTTCCATTAAGCGACAACAACAAAAAAATATATATCATGGCACAGATTATTGTAAACGACGAGAAACAAGACGTTCAGCTCCCCCTGACCTTGGGTGAGCTTATCAAGATAAACAAGGTCTTTCAGCCAGAGATGGTGACTGTCCAGGTCAACGAGGAGTTCGTGGAGCGTGACGTATGTGACAAGACCCAGCTCAAAGAAGGTGACCGCGTCGACTTCCTTTATTTCATGGGAGGAGGTGCCGCATGATCGATCTCACTGAATCGCAGATAGAGCGTTACAGCCGCCACATTCTCCTTCAGGATGTCGGCTTGGAGGGTCAGGAGAAGATCCTCAACGCCAAAGTGCTTATCATCGGTGCGGGTGGCCTCGGAGCCCCCGCCGCCATGTATCTCGCTGCTGCCGGTGTAGGAACGATCGGCATTGTCGACGGCGATGTCGTGGATCTGAGCAACCTCCAGCGACAGATCATCCATTTCACGAAGGATGTGGGGCATCCGAAGGTCGAGAGCGCCAAGGAGAAGATGGAAGCCATCAACCCCGACGTCAAGGTCAACGCCATCCATGCGTTCCTTTACAGTGACAACATCATGGATATCATCAAGGACTACGACTTCATCATCGACGGTACCGACAATTTCCCGGTGAAGTTTCTGATCAATGATGCCTGCGTCAAGGCGGGCAAAGCCTTCAGTCACGGTGGAATCCTCCGTTTCCGCGGCCAGACCTTCACCCATGTCCCCGGCTCTGCTTGTTACCGTTGTATGTTCAAGGAACCGCCCCCCGTGGGTTCCGTCCCGACCTGTTCGCAGGCAGGTGTCTTAGGTGCCATCGCCGGCATGTTGGGAACGATCCAGGCTGCCGAGGCGCTCAAATATATCTTGGGAATAGGCAAACTGCTGACCAACCGGCTGCTCACCTTCGATGCCAAGACGATGGAGTTCCGTACCATCCCTGTCAAGCAGCGCGACTCGTGCCCCGTCTGTGGCTCGCACCCGACGATCACGGAGCTCATCGATTACGAGCAGGCTGCGTGCGACCTGCATGAGAAATAAGAAGTCCGAAGGATCTCTGGACTTCGGACCTGCTAAATATAAAGAAAAAGAATATGACGATACCGCAGCATGTTATAGACGAGCTCATTGCTCAGGCACAGAAAGACGCGCCGTTAGAGACGTGTGGCTACCTCTTGGGCAAGGACGGAGAAGTGACGGAGAACTATTGGATGGAGAACATCGACCACAGCTCAGAGTATTTCTCTTTCGCCCCGAAGGACCAGTTTGCCGCTCTGCGCTACGCCCGCCAGCACGGCTTGAGGATTCTCGCCAACTGGCACTCCCATCCTGCCTCGCCTTCCCGTCCGTCACAGGAGGATCTGCGACTGGCCAATGACCCGACGATACGCTATGCCATCCTCTCTCTCTACCAGGGCATACATCTCAACTCGTTCGGGATAAAGAATAATCAGGTAGTGGATAAACAAGAACATTATGTACAGAATTCCGACAACCTTAGCAAGTGACATCGACTATACCGAGTCGCTCATCAAGAAATATAAAGCCGGTGAGATCACAGCCGGAGAGCTGAAGTCGAACCGCGTGCCGATGGGTATCTACGAGCAGCGTAAGAACCATCACCACATGCTGCGTATCCGCTGCACGGGTGGGCTCATCACCCCGAAGCAGTTGAAGGAGGTGGCTTTCATCGGCCATCAGGTCTCTGCCTCCCATCTGCATATCACCACGCGCCAGGAGATCCAGATCCACAATGTCGACATCCTCGATGCCACACCGGCGCTGCGCAAGCTTGCCAAATATGGGCTCTCCACAGCCGGCGGCGGCAACACCGTGCGTAACATGATGGTCAACGACCGCAGTGGCGTGACCGCCGATGAGGCTTTCGACGTCTATCCTTATGTCGAGGAACTGACCTCTCTGCTCATCGCCGAGAAAGACTCGTTCACGATGCCCCGAAAATATAAGGTGGCGTTCGACTATGATGTGGCGCACGCCAACCATTCTTATGTCGCCGACTTAGGCTTGCAGGCACGTGTCGTGGCGGGTCAGCGCGGTTTCCGCGTGCTCATTGCCGGCAGTACGGCTCCTAACCCTACCACCGGTTTCGAGGTCTTCGACTTCCTGCCGGAGAAGGATCTCTATCGCGCTGCCAAGGCGCTGAAGAACTGGTTCAATAAGTACGGCAACCGCCGTAACCGGCATAAGGCGCGCATGCGTTATGTCTTCTACCGCTATGGGGAAGAGGAGGCTAAGCGGATGTATATGGATGAGTTTAATGCCTTGAAGGACGATCCGTCGCTCGACTTCCTTGCGCCGGCAACGGTCATGGCACCCGACCATCACAACCCGTCGTTCGCACCCGTTGAGGACACCCACGAGTCGTTCAAGACCTGGAAACGGCGCTATGCCCATCAGCAGCCCGATGGTCTGTGGTATGCTTATATCGCCATCCCTCACGGCAATGGCTCGCCAGAGTTTTTCGCACAGATCGCCGACTATCTCGACAACTACGGTGACGATGTCATCCGCTTCACGAAGAAGGAGCAGATCCAGGTGCGTAACATCGAAGAGGCTTATCTGCCGAACATCTACCGCTTCTTCAAGAAGATCGGCGTGTATCAGATCGATGAGCCTGCCGTTGTCACGAGTCTCACTTCCTGCACCGGTGCCGACACCTGCCGTCTCGGTATCTGCATGCCGAAGGGCGCCATCGACGCTATCACGAAGCGGTTGCTGAACAGTGACCTCGACCTCGATGCCATCCCCGACTTCGAACTGAAGATGAACGGGTGCACGAATATCTGTGCCAATGCTACGTGGGCTGACCTCGGCTTCAGTGGCCGTGTGGGTCGTGTGGGCGACGATCCTTATCCAGCCTATACCGTCTGGCTCCCGCTCAAAGGCAAGAACGCCATCGACCTCCAGGTGGGGTATGTCGCTGCCAAGAACGTGCCCGCCTTCGTCGAGGATTATCTCCGCGATGTCATCAGCCATCAGGCTGAGTATACCGACTATTACCAGTATGTCGTCGAGCGAGGCGGCAAGGTCGTCACCGACCTGCTGAAGAACAAGTACGGGCATGTCGCTCCTTTCTCGGAGGCGCCCGATGTCTACTTCGACTACGATGACGACGAGAAGTTCTCACTCATCAAATATGGACAGGCAGAGTGCTCTGCCGGACTCTTCGACATCATCGATATCGACCAGGATACCATTCGTGAGAAGCGCAAAGCGTTGGAGAACGCTGCCACGGACAGCGAGCGTCAGAAGCTCCTCTCCGAGATCGTCTTCTCTGAGGCGCGTATGCTCCTCGTCACGCGCGGTCTCGACCCACGCACCGACGACGATGTGTTCAACGGGTTCCTCAAGGAGTTTATTGGTGCGGGCATCGTGCCGGAGAAATACCGGGTGCTCGTGGATGTCCGCCGACAAAATGGTGACTTGTTGCCTTACACGGCACTCATCGGTGAGCTTGCCGACTTGCTGAATGCCCTTTACAAAGGCATGGACGATAGTCTGCAGTTCCATGGGGTCACGGAAGGACAGAAAGAAGTCCAGAAGTCCGGTAGTCCGGAAGGACAGTCAAATGTCAAAGCGACGGAAGAGCAGCAGGCGGAAGATCAGAAGGATGACGTCCAGGCGGATGTATTCAAAGATTTCCGCGGGGTAGCCTGTCCGATGAACTTCGTCAAGACAAAGATTGCCCTCACGCCGATGCGCTCGGGACAGACCTTGGAGATCCTGCTCGACGACGGCCAGCCTATCCAGAACGTGCCGGGGAGTGTGAGAAACGAGGGACATACCGTCCTGAAGATGGAGCAACAGCCCGAAGGCTTCTGGAAAGTGCTGATCAAGAAGAAATAATCACTATGGATTTCTTACCTGTCTCGGTCCGCATCAACGGCCGTAGCATCCTCATCGTCGGTGGCGGTAAGGTGGCGACGCACAAAGCGCAGATCCTCCACCGCTTCACCGATCAGGCGACGGTCATCGCCCCGGAGATCAGTGACGCTCTGAAGCAGTTGCCGTTCACCGTGATCGAACGGCCGTTCGAGGAGGGCGACCTTGAGGGTGTGCAGCTGCTCTTCGTCTGTACAGGCGATGCAGCCCTGAACCACCACATCAAGGCGTTGGCTGCCCGGCGCGGCATCCTGACGAGCGTCTGCGATGATCCGGCGTTCTGCGACTTCATCTCGCCCGCCATCAGTAGGCAGGACGGTGACGACCTCACCATAGCCGTTGGCTCCGACGCACGCGATGTTCATCGGTCTATCAGGATCCGCAACCGTATCAATGAACTGATTAGAAAAGGTATTTTAGATATTTCGTAAGCGAAGATTTATAACAATGACACATACCATCACACATCTCAAAGAACTCGAGTCAGAGTCTATCTATGTGCTCCGCGAAGTAGCGGCACAGTTTGAACGTCCTTGCATCCTTTTCTTCGGTGGTAAGGATTCTATCGTCGTGACGCACCTCGCCTGGAAAGCCTTTGCTCCGGCGAAGATCCCGTTCCCTCTGGTGCATATCGATACCGGGCACAACTTCAAGGAGACCATCGACTACCGCGATGACCTCGTGAAGAAGATCGGTGCCGACCTCATCGTAGGCAGTGTCCAGGAGAGTATCGACCAGGGCCGCGTGAAAGAGGAGACCGGTTATTATGCCAGCCGTAACAAACTGCAGACCGTGACGCTCCTCGACACCTTGGAGAAATACAAGTTCGACGCCGCCATCGGTGGCGCGCGCCGCGACGAGGAGAAGAGCCGTGCCAAGGAACGCTTCTTCAGTCATCGTGACGAGTTCGGACAATGGAACCCGAAGAACCAGCGTCCGGAGCTCTGGAACATCTTCAATGGCCACAAGAACATGGGTGAGCACTTCCGTGTCTTCCCGATCAGCAACTGGACGGAGATGGATGTGTGGCAATATATCCTCTTGGAGCATATCCCGATGCCGAGTCTTTATTTCACGCATGAGCGTGAGGTCTTCAACCGCGACGGTCAGTGGCTCGCTGCCTCGCCGGTCATCAAGCGTAAACCTACTGAGGTGGTGGTGAAGAAACAGGTGCGTTGCCGTACCATCGGCGACATCACCTGCACGGGTCTCACCGAGTCGAAGGCGCACAGCGTGGAAGATATCATTGAGGAGATCGCTGCCAGCCGTGTCACGGAGCGCGGAGGCAGAGCCGACGACAAACGCTCGGAGACGGCCATGGAGGACAGAAAGAAGGCGGGGTACTTCTAAAAATCACAGCGACCATTACCCAGTTTTATCATTTCTATTGTCATTATTATTATGTCAAACACCAGAGGATATTTAGATATGCAGCTGCTTCGCTTCTCTACAGCAGGCAGCGTGGACGACGGCAAGAGCACACTCATCGGCCGTCTGCTTTACGATAGTAAGTCAATCTTTGAAGACCAGCTCGAAGCCGTGGAACAAGCTTCCAAGGCGCGCGGCAACGAGGAGGTGAACCTCGCACTGCTCACCGACGGTCTGCGGGCTGAGCGAGAGCAGGGCATCACCATCGATGTGGCTTACCGCTATTTCGCTACACCCAAGCGTAAGTTTATCATTGCCGATACCCCGGGACACGTGCAGTACACCCGTAACATGGTGACGGGTGCCTCTACGGCAGACCTGAGCATCATCCTTGTCGATGCCCGCCACGGGGTACTGGAACAGACGGTGCGCCACAGTTATATCTCCTCGCTCCTCGGTATCCCGAATATCGTGGTGGCGATCAACAAGATGGACCTCGTCGATTTCTCCGAAGCGGTATACAACAAGATCAAAGCCGATTACATGAAGATGTCGGAGGTGTTGAACATCCAGAACGTCGTCTTCATCCCTATCAGTGCCAAGGACGGCGACAATGTGGTGAACAAGTCGGACCGCATGCCGTGGTATACCGGCCAGCCTTTGCTCGAATATCTCGAGACGGTGCCTGTCGACCATAAGAACGGCCCGGCTGAGTTCCGTTACCCCGTGCAGTATGTCATCCGTCCTATCTCTGACAAGTACCGCGACTTCCGCGGTTATGCCGGTCGTGTGGCGAGCGGCACCCTGCGTGTCGGTGACCGTGTCAAGGTGTTGCCCTCCGGTCAAGAGAGCACGGTGAAAAGGCTCTCTCAGGCTGAGGAGGAGCTCGACGAGATCTTCGCCCCGCTGAGTGTTACCATCCAGCTCAACGATGAGATCGATATCAGTCGGGGCGATATCCTCGTCAAGGCCGACGAGCCCCAGCCGCAGATCTCGCAGGATGTAAAGATGGATGTGTGCTGGTTCAACGAGAACCCGCTGCAGCTGCGTAAGAAATACATCATTCGCCAGGAGACCTTCGAGACCGTCGGCCTGGTGCGTGAGATCATCTCCCGCCGTAACATCAACACCTTGGAGAAGGAGACGGGCGTGACCTCGCTCAATATGAACGACATTGCGGAGATCGCTGTGCACACTGCCTCTCCGTTGGTCTTCGACAGTTACCGCCACAACCGCGTCACGGGGTCCCTCATCTTCATCGATCCCGATACCAACGAGACGGTGGGTGCCGGTATGATATTATAAAGGTGTTCTATGATAACTAAAGAAGATATTGCTGCGCTCAACGCGCGTTTCAAAGACGCGTCTCCTGAAGAGGTTCTGGCCTATTGTCTCAAAGCGTTTCAAGACCGCATCGCCCTCTCGTCATCTCTTTCCATCGAAGATCAGGCGTTGACAAAGATGATTGTCGATATCGACAAGTCTACTCGGATCTTTACGCTTGATATGGGCCGCCTCTTCCCGGAGACGTATCAGCTCATCGACCGTACGAACCTCACCTATAACATCAAGATCGAGGTGTTCTTCCCCGATTATCGGGAGGTGCAGCGCATGGTGCGGGAGGAAGGCATCAACCTGTTCTACAACAGTATCGAGAGTCGTCATCGCTGCTGCGCCATCCGTAAGCTCGAGCCTCTGAAGCGTGCTTTCCAGGGCTTGGACGCCTGGATCTGTGGCCTGCGTCACGAGCAGAGCGTCACGAGAAAGGACATGCAGCTCATCGAGTGGGACGACCAGCACGGCATGGTGAAGATCAATCCGCTGATCAACTGGACGGAGCAGCAGGTGCGCGATTATATCCATCAGCACCACGTGCCTTACAACAAACTCTTCGACAAGGGCTATCCCAGCATCGGTTGTGAGCCGTGCACGCGGGCCGTGAAACCTGGTGATGACCCACGGTCTGGCCGTTGGTGGTGGGAAGCCCCTGACAAGCGCGAGTGCGGACTGCACCAACGGTATTGAGATAAGAAGCCCTCTCCTTAATCTCCCCCAAGGGGGAAGGTTGGTTACAGGGTTAAACAAACGACAAGAAAAACTATGATGAAGAAGGAAACCATGGATGCTATAGAGGCTATAGGGGCTATAGATCCTATAGACCCTATAGAAGCTATAGAAACTATAGATCCTTTAGAAGCTACAGAAGCCACAGTGCCTTTAAGCGGTAAGCAGACATACCGACCTTTCCCCTTCGGCGGAGGGATAAAGCGAGCGGGTCTCTGTTTCCTTCTCCTTCTCCTCCTCCTCTCCTCCTGCAGCATGCGGCCGAAGAACGGGTATGACAAGGACGGACAGCTGCAGGGGCGCGTGACGCTCTCCGGCGCCTTCGCCCTCTATCCCCTTGCCGTAGAGTGGGGGACAGCGTTTCAGAAGCTCCATCCCAAGGTGCGTGTCGATATCTCCGCGGGTGGTGCCGGGAAAGGTGTCACGGATGCACTGGCTGATGTCGTAGACCTGGGCATGGTGAGCCGTGACCTTGAGCCCGAGGAGGAGCAGAAAGGAGCGGTGGGGTTTGTCGTGGCAAAGGATGCCGTGATACCGACGGTCAATGTCCATAACCCCAATATCCAGGCTGTCCTTGCCCATGGACTGACGCGTCAGGCGGCAATCAGGCTGTGGATCACGGGAAAGGTGCAGACCTGGGGACAGATCGTCGGCAACAGCAGTGTCGCGCCCGTCAATGTCTATTCGCGGAGTGATGCTTGTGGCGCGGCGGGGACCTGGGCGAAATGGCTCGGCAAGAAACAGGAAGATCTCCAAGGAACGGCGGTCTATGGCGACCCAGGAGTCGTGCAGGCGGTACAGAAAGATATCAATGGCATCGGATTCAACAACATCGGGTTTGTCTATGATCTCAAGTCGCGCAAGCCCAATCCCGGTATCATCGTCATCCCCATCGACCTAAACGGCAATGGCAGGATCGATGCCGATGAGCGGTTCTATGACACGCTGACGGAGCTCTCTCAGGCTATCGCCTCCGGCAAGTATCCCACGCCTCCTGCCCGTAACCTCTATCTCGTGACACATGGTCAGCCACGAGATCCCGTTGTCAAGGCTTTCCTACGGTATGTCCTTACCCAAGGACAGAAAGCAGCCGTGAAGAATGGGTTGGTGCCAGCCGCTCCCCAGTCCTCTCACCGTGGGAGCGCGTGGAGCCACTGACAGGCATCAAGAAAAAAGTTTAAGCAATTAATCCCCTGCTATCTCCCTCCTTCAGGGAAGGGTCGGGGCCTTTAGTATGAATTATTGGAAAGATAAAATAGCCGGATACTTGATGGCTGCCATGGCTGTATGTGCCATGCTGTTGGTCATTGCTTTAGGCGTGGGCTTGTACCTCAAGTCGGCACCGATCCTGCATGCCCACTCTTTGTGGTCGTTGCTGACCTCTACGACGTGGAAGCCGCAGCAGGGACAGTTTGGCTTCCTGCCTTTCCTTGCCGGCACGGGTACCGTGACGCTCCTTGCCGTCGCCCTCGCCTTGCCACTCTCCCTGCTCCTTGCCATCTACCTCTCCGAGTATGCCAACAGCAGGGTGCGCAGGCTCTCCAACTCGCTGCTCGATATCCTCGCCGGTCTGCCCTCCGTCATCTATGGCGTCTGGGGCACGCTGCTCATCATCCCCTGGATCTCCCGTTGGGTGGCACCCGCCCTCCAGCTCTCCTCCAGCGGTTACACGGTCTTGGCGGGTGGCATCGTCCTGGGCGTGATGGTCATCCCGCTGATGACGAGTCTCTTCACCGAACTTTTCGCCAATGTGCCCGCGAGCATGCGCGAGTCGAGTCTTGCCCTCGGTTCCACCTCTTGGCAGACGATCAAGTTTGTCGTCCTCCGCAAGAGTATGGCGGGTATCATCGCTACCCTCGTCTTAGCGGTCAGTCGCGCCCTGGGTGAGACGATAGCCGTGATGATGGTCTGCGGCAACCTGCCTGTCATCCCGAAGTCGCTCCTCGATGCCTGTTATCCACTTCCTGCACTCATCGCCAACAACTATGGGGAGATGCTCTCCGTGCCGATGTATGAGAGTGCGCTGATGCTCGCTGCCTTCATCCTCTTTATCCTCGTCCTCGTGTTCAACTTAGGGGCGCGACTGGTACTGAGGCGGATCCATTCCTAAAGATAGGGAGGCGATGGAAGGTATTCATTGAAAAGTATTGTTTATCGGCAAAGCTAAAACGATATGAAGTTTCTCGAAGAAAAGATAGCACGCGTATTGATGGTGTTGAGCGTCATCATCGTCGCTTTTTTTGTATTCAGCGTCGTAGGCAGTATCCTGTGGCGCGGCTTGCCCGCGTTGTCGTGGGACATGATCACGAAGGTACCGACGGGTGGGTTCTATATCGGTGGCGAGGGCGGCTTTCTCAATGCCATTCTGGGATCACTCTATATTGTCCTGGCTTCCACGCTCCTCGGCTTACTGATCTCTATCCCTGTCGTCTTTTATCTCAATGTATATCTCAAGCCGAACAGTAAGTTTGCTGCCGTGGCGCGCCTGGCGTACGACATTCTTTTTGGTGTGCCGTCTATCGTCTATGGTGCCTTTGGCTTCACCATCATGATCTGGCTGGGACTCCGGGCGTCGCTCTTAGGAGGTATCATCGTTGAGACGCTGCTCGTCATCCCCATCCTGATACGTACCATTGACGAGGTGGCAAAGAATATCCCGCGAGGGATGATGGAGTCGTCTTACAGTCTCGGTGCCACCCGTCTCGACACCATTGGCATTGTCGTGCGGCAGATCGGTCCGGCAATCGCCACGGCGACTCTGCTCGCCGTAGGCCGAAGCATCGGTGATGCCGCGGGTGTGATGTTCACTGCCGGCTTCTCCGACCAGATACCAACTCATCTCGACGATCCGGCAGCGACGCTCCCGTTGAGCGTCTTTTTCCAGTTGTCTGCTCCTCAGGCAGCCGTCCAGAACCATGCCTATGCTGCCGCCGTGGTGTTGACGGTCATCGTCTTGGTCCTCAGTCTCACCAGTCGGTTCATCCTCGCAAAGTTCTCGAAGAACAAGGTTTGAGACCTTGCCGTTGCGTTTCGGTGAGCTTATCAGAAATTGATGTGTGCTATATCTTCTGCATCTGCTCCACCGTAATCTTTCCCCTTGACAGTTTGACGAGTCCTTGCTCCTGCATGCCGTTGAGGGCCATGGATATCTGCTGTCGTCGAAAGCCGAGGATGGAGCCAAGGGTTGACATCTTGATAAAGAATGTTTTTCTTCCTGCGGGCGTGAGACAACGCTGCCGGAGGAATGTCTTGATGCGATGCTGCAGGGCATCGACTTCTTTCTCATCTTCGGTTGAACCTTGGGGAATGTATTGTTGTTCCCAAAGTTTCTGTTCCCATTTCTGTAACTTTGTTGAGAGCATGCCGGCGAGGTTGAGCCGAAAGATCAGTGAGGAAGTGAGAAGTTTTTGTATCTCCCCTTTCTCGAAGGTCAGTGTGCTCACGGGGTTGATGGCTTTGATGGTGTGGGTGTAAGTCTGAAACCGTCCGAAGATGCCGTCAGTCTGAAGCATGACCGGAGCCGTGAGTGTTTCTTCCATGCTATAAGTGCCGTCGTCGGCTTTGGCTTGGCAGAGAATGTCGCCGCTGTTCACGATGATGAGCTTGCCACAGGAGTCGCCGCGCTTGACAATGATCTTTCCCGCATCGTATTTCTTGAAGTCGATGCGTAACTGCGTCATGATACCTTCCAATTCTTCGTGGCTCATGCCGATAAAGAGCGGAAGCGAAGCAAGCTCATCCCATTTCATTTTACGATCGCTTTTTAGACGTTAATTTCTTGTGATGGCTTTACCGTTGATTATTTTGCGATGGCTTTTCGCATTGAGGGCGAGTACCAGACAGCATTCTTCCCGTTCTTGTCGCTGTAGATGAAGTAGACCATGAGCTCGGGGTGGCGCTCAAGGACGGCTTTTGCCTTGTCGAGTCCGAGAACCATGAAGGCTGTGGCGTAGGCATCGGCCGTGGCACAGTTGTCGGCCAGGACGGTAGAGGAGAGTATGTTGTGCTGCACGGGGTAGCCGGTATTGGGGTCTATGGTGTGAGCGTATTTCCTTCCGCCTTTGTAATAGAAGTTGCGGTAGTTTCCGCTCGTTGCCATGGCTTTGTCGGTGACGTTGAGCACCGTCTGCAGCTCTCCGTTCTGCTGGGTGGGGTCGTCGACCGGTTTGGTGACTCCGATCTTCCAGGACACGCGGTCGGGGTTGATGCCCGATGTGACGATCTCTCCGCCGATCTCCACCATGAAGTTGTCTATGCCGTGCTTGCGTAGCAGGTTGGCCACACAGTCGGAGCCGTAGCCTTTGGCGATGCCGGAGCAGTCGAGGTTGACGCGCGGGTCTTTCTTCACGATTCGCCCGTCGACGAGAGCTACTTTCCGATAGCCGATGATCTGCCGGAGCGAGTCGATGACATGCTTCGTGGGTTCCACGCCTTTCTTGAAACCAAAGCCCCACTCGTTGACGAGCGGTGCCACGGTGATGTCGAAAGCGCCGTCGGTCTCTTTCGAGATCTTCTCGGCCAAAGAGAAGACCTCAATGAACTTCGCATTGAGCTTCACGGGCTTGTTGTTGTTCACGGCCGTGATGATGCTCTGCTTGTTGAACGGCGAGAGGGAGGCATCCACCTCGTTCAGCTCAGCCTCTATCTCTTTCTGCAGATCTTTGTCGTACTGATAGGTGATGCTGTAGGTGGTGCCGAAGATGAAGCCCTCGTTGTGCTGGTAGGGCGTTGCGCGCTGCTGGCGGATGATGATGGCCGAGGCTATGATGAGGAAAGCGAGGAAGAGGAGCTTGAGGATGTTTTTCTTTTTCATGGTGTTTTTATTTTTGCTTCTCTGAAGGGAAGCACACAGAACTTGAGCTTTCTCCAACGAGGACGGCTTAGGATGTCAGAAGTCGAAGAGGATCTCGAACGTTCCCCAGATATGTGAGGAGCCTTGCTTGCCATAGCCGGGGACGTACCACGTGTTGCCATAGCCGCCGTCGTCGTGGAAGAGGCGGCGCATGTAGCGGATGGTCCATCCGAGATGCACAGGACCAGCGATCTTAGCGTCTACCCCGAAGACGGCCTCCGCCCAGTGGTAGTTGGCCTTGACATCGTGCAGTGTGAAGGAGCCTTTGTTGCCCCATACCGGATCGATGACGTCGGGGTGGTCGATGTCAAACTTGTAGCTGGTATAGGCGTAGCGCACGCCTCCGTAGAGCCGGTAGATGTCGTGCTTGTTCTTCATCATGTTGAGGTCGATACCTATCTTTCCATAGGGAGCCGAGGTCTTATAATGCGTGCGCGTCGTGACATTGTCCTCGTCGGCACTTCCATAGCCTATCTCTATGACCGGGAAATATTTGTCCTTGAGGTTGAATCGCACGCCCGCCTCATATTGTCCGTAGGACGAGACGGCGCGCTGCACGGCTCCTATGAGGTCGGCCTTGACCTCGAACCCACGCCACCAGGGGATGGAGTCGTCAATGGCTTTCATGCGTAGCCGGAGCTGCTCGTCCTTAGACAGATGCTGCGGCTCACGGCTCCCCTGTGGGCGCTGTGCGGCGGCAGCCAGGACGCAGAGTAGCAGGAAGCTACAGACGATACTCCTTAAAATAGATATAGAAATGCTTTTGCGAAACATCATAGTTGACGCTGTTGTTGTGGATGACCACCGAGTCGAGTGCGTGACGTGTGAACCGTACGCCGGTAATGGTATGGAAATAGTTGACGCCGCAGTCTACCGATTCGAAGTGAGGAATGTTCGTCTTCTTGACGACGATGGTGTCGAAGAGATGGTTCGTCTGAACCACGAAGATGTCCTCATCGTTGAAATAGCTCATGGGCAGAGAGAAGGAATCGGTGTTCACTTGCTTGTTGATAATCACCGAGTCGCTGCCGTTGCTTCTCGTTGTCGAGATAGTGAGCGTATCGGGCAGGGTCTGCACCGGTCCTTGCAGCCGGTAGTTGGTGTAGACCGTGTTGTTCAACGGACAGTCTACGCTGGAGCATGCCCCTAAGATTGCGGCGATGATGAGGAAAAGAAGCAGTTTTCTCATATTACGGTTAAAGTGTCTCTGCTATCTGATAATCGTTGCGCTGTGGGTTCTGGCGGCTGATCAGGTCGCCTATGAAGCCGGCTAAGAAGAACTGTGAGCCAAGGAGAAGGGCTGTCAGCGAGATATAGAACGAGGCGTGGCTCGACAGCAGGTCGCCATAGATCCCATTGCATAGGGCGATGGTTTTCTCAACAAGGAGCCATACCAAAGAAACGAAGCCGATGAAGAAGATGACGGAGCCGATGAAACCGAAGACGTGCATCGGCTTCTTGCCGAAGTTGGTGAGGAACCAAAGCGTCAGCAGGTCGAGATAACCGTTGAAGAACCGGTTGATGCCGAACTTCGAGTGTCCGTATTTGCGTGCTTGATGATGCACCACCTTTTCTCCGATCTTGTCAAATCCAGCATTCTTTGCCAAGTAAGGTATATACCGGTGCATCTCACCGTAGACCTCAATGTTCTTCACGACATCCTTCTTGTAGGCCTTCAGCCCACAGTTGAAGTCGTGGAGGTTGTGCACTCCGCTGATCCAGCGTGCCGTAGCGTTGAAGAGCTTCGTGGGAATGGTCTTCGACAGCGGGTCGTAGCGTTTTTTCTTATATCCTGAGACGAGGTCATACCCTTCCTCTGTGATCATCTTGTAGAGCGCAGGAATCTCGTCGGGTGAGTCTTGAAGGTCAGCGTCCATGGTGATGACGACATTGCCCTGGGCAGCCTTGAAGCCACAATAGAGCGCTGGGCTCTTGCCATAGTTGCGCCGGAACTTGATGGCGTGCACATTCGGATCCTTGGCCGCGATGCTCTTGATGACATCCCAAGAGCCGTCGGTAGAGCCGTCGTTGACGAAGATGATCTCGTAGGTGAAGCCGTTGGCGTTCATCACGCGCTGGATCCATTTGTGAAGCTCCGGCAGCGACTCAGCCTCGTTATAAAGGGGTACTACTACAGATATATCCATTCTTACAGATTGTTTCTATTGTTCTCGGCATCATGGTTGATGTCGTTGTTATCGAAATTGTTATTGGTGAACTGGTCTCCGTGAAGATTTTTTACGATGATCGTCCGCTTTCCTATCCATGCTATCGGAAAACTGAGTACTGCTCCGATGAGGATGTTCTGCATCATAAAGACGAAAGCCGTCTCGATGGGTGTCAGTTGCCCTATCATGGCCAGCGACTGCTGAAGCTCGCTCACGGAGATGCCCTGGGCGCGATAGAACGGCTCAAGAGTCTTCATGCTGGCGGTGAGCATCGCCAGAAACGTTCCGTGGTCGAGGTAGCGGAAATAGACAAACTGTGCTACCGCAAAGAGCAATGAGGCATAGAAGAACGTGTAGAGGGAGAAGGCCAGTGCGCGTCGGAAGGAGATGAAGCCGTAGAGGGCGTAGTTTCGGAACCGGGCTAAGAGATAGCCTACATAGAAAGGCGTGGCCATGGCTAACAGACTGCCCCAGAACGAGGCAGGATTATTGACGATGACGGCGAACGATGCCATCCAAAGCAGGAAGAGCAGAAAGCCGTCCTGCCGGGCAAAAGCCTTGAGCTGTATAAGAGCGGTGACGTTTATCATATTTCGTCTGCAAAGGTACGCATTTTAAGAGGTAGATGAGAGGGGTGTGTTGGAAAATAATGTTAAATAATAACATTTCATTGCTTTTCTTTTTCTTAATTCCGCTTTTTGTCTTAACTTTGCACCCGCATTTGAGAGCAAGGCTCTTGGGTGACATGGGCAAGTCTCTTACGGCCAGCTCCCTCGGAATCCCCCAGGACGGGAACGTAGCAAGGGTACTTGGTTGTAGCGGCGCGATAAGAATCGCTTGCCCACCTGCCTCTTTAGCTCAGTTGGCCAGAGCACGTGATTTGTAATCTCGGGGTCGTTGGTTCGAATCCGACAAGAGGCTCAAAAAAGACCGTTGTTTCGAGAAGGAACAACGGTCTTTTTTTTATGCCGATCAAAACGGAAGCAGGGCGCGGTCATCCTGGCCGTGCCCTGCTTCCGTTTTGAATGACAGGTGTTATGGTTTCCGTATTATTTCAGCAGTCTCTTGCTCATGGCTCTCACCGGATAGTAGACGGCAAGCCATCCGGCCGCGATAACGGTGAGAAAGATGATGAAGACATCTGAATAGTGGACACTCACGGGGTAGGCATTGACAACGAATGATCCGTCGCCGCCACCCATGCTCACAAGTCCGAACTGCTGTTGGAGCAAGCAGAGGAGCAGGCCGAGACCGATACCTACGATTGCTCCAATGACAGCGATCATGCGGCCTTCGAAGAGGAAGACACGCGTGATCTGTTTCTCGTTGGCTCCGAGGTTGCGGAGCGTGGCTACGTCGTCTTTCTTGTCGATGATGAGCATCGACAGTGAGCCGATGATATTGAAGCAGGCGACGACGAGGATGAAGGTGAGGAAGATATAGGCCATGAGCTTCTCGATCTGCATGATCTTGAACGTGTCGGCCTGTTGCTCATAGCGGTCTTCGACCTTGAATTTCTTTCCGGCAATGTCCTGCATGTTGCTCTTCACGGCATCGAAGTTTGATCCAGGCTTGAGCCGTAGCTCCAGGGCTGTCACCTCGCCTTGCGCGTCGAAGAGCCGTCGCGCGAAGCCAATGGATGTGAGGATATAACTCTTGTCGTATTTGCTGTTATTGACCGTGAACACGACCCCGCTTGAAAGCAGTGAATCGACGACAAATCCGCTCTCAACATTGCTCATGTCGAGCTGTCCTTGCCGTTGCGGCGCATAGATGCGGAGATAGTTGTCCCAGCGTGCACCCAATCCGAGTGTATTGGCAAGCCGGATGCCGGGTGTTCCGAACTCGAGATTGGCGGTATGGAGCTGAAACTGTCCATCACCGTAGAGTATGTCCGTGATATGCGTGAGGTCGGCAAAGTTGTCATCCACACCCTTGATCGTCACCATGGCCTGCCGTCCTTTGTAGATAGCGAGCGCCATGTCCTCGTAGGTATCAGTGGCCACCTCTACCTGGGGCAGGTGCCTGATCTTTGTCAGCGCGGGGGCGTCGGCCGCCACAGATTTGCCCGTCACGGGCACCACCTTGAGCTGCGGGTCGAAGTTGGTAAAGAAACTTGCCACGAGATCGTGGAAGCCGTTGAAGACGGACAGCACGATGACAAGCGCCATCGTAGCCACAGCCACTCCGATGACGGAGATGATGGATATAACGTTGATTGCGTGGGTTTTCTTCTTGGAGAAGAGATAACGTCGCGCAATGAAAAACGGAAAGTTCACTTTGATGGGTCTTTTGTGCGTTGTTCCGATTTATTTCTTCAGCAGACTGTCGATATGTTCTATGTAGTCGAGGCTGTCGTCCTGGAAGAAACGGAGCTCTGGGATGATGCGCAACTGGTTGTGGACGCGCTTGCCGAGGTCGTAGCGGATGGTCTTCTCGTTGTTTCGGATGTTCTCAATGATCTCTTCGGCTTTCTCCGGCGGGAAGATGCTGAGGTAAGCGGTGCAGATACTCAGGTCGGGGCTGATGCGTACGCGTGTGACACTCACGAGGATGCCGTGGGTCTGACGTGTCTGACTCTGGAAAATCTCCGCGAGCTCTTTCTGGAGCAGGCGGGCTATCTTGTTTTGTCTTGTCTCTTGCATGGTCGTTTATTTTAATTCAATGTGATGAGCTTCTATCTCCTCGTGGAGGAAAATGGTGGCCGACTTCTTGAACTTTTCGGTGTTCTCCGTTGTGTAGTAGGTCACTGTTCCTCCCTTAGTGAGCTGTTGTTCCATCTCGGTGTGCCGTTTCAAATAATCTTTGAGGCTGGAAGCCACGTATTCGCCCTGCGGCACGATGGTGATCCCCGGAGGGGTGTATTTCAGGATCTTGGGCATGAGAAGCGGGAAATGTGTGCAGCCGAGGATGATGGTGTCTATGTCCGGATCTTTCTGAAGCAGTTGGTCGATGCGTTTCTTGACGAAGTAGTCGGCGCCGGGCGAGTCGGATTCGTTATATTCGACGAGTGCCACCCAGAACGGGCACGCCTGTCCTGTCACTTTGATGTCCGGCCATAGCTTATGAATCTCCATGTCATAGCTTTGGCTTTTCACGGTTCCTTCCGTGGCAAGAAGTCCGACATGGTTGTTGCGCGTGATGGTTCCTATGATCTCGGCGGTCGGCCTGATGACGCCGAGCACGCGGCGCTTGGGGTCCCAGTGGGGTAAGTCGTTTTGCTGGATGGAGCGTAAGGCTTTGGCTGAGGCTGTGTTGCATCCTATGATGACGAGCTGGCAGCCCATGGCAAAGAGGCGGTCAACAGCCTGACGCGTGAACTCATACACCACGTCAAAAGAGCGCGGACCATAAGGAGCCCGCGCATTATCGCCGAGATAGATATAATCGTACTGCGGCAGTAATTGTCTGATTCCATGCAGAATCGTGAGGCCTCCGTAACCGGAGTCAAATACTCCGATCGGTCCCGGCACTTGTGGGAAAAGCGGTTGTGCCGGATGGATATCAAACTGTTGCATAATTACTTTGAGGCTCTTATGACCTCCTCCGTGATGTCTACGCCCATTGTTGTGTCGAGATAGGGCATGCTCTCTCCGTCGGTGTTGACGACGAAGGCGAGGCCTTTCTGCTGCCCAATGCGCGTGATGGTTGCCTGAATAGTTTTTTTCAGTGGGTTAAGAGCATCCTGTCTTGCTTTGTCGAGAAGCTTTTGTGCCTCTTTCTTGAAGGCCGTGTTCTTCTCAATGAGTTCCTGGAGCTCTGCTTGTCTCTTCTGTCGAATAGAAGGCGCAAAGTCTTTCTGTCCTTCGAGGAAGAGCTCGTATTTGCTGTTGAACTCATCCTCCACGCGTTTCATCTCGGCATCGTATTTAGCGCGCAGATCGCTGAGACTCCTCATGGCTGCCGCATATGCGGGTAAGGCATGCAGTGCGCTGTCGCAACTGATGTAACCGAAACGCAGCTGAGGCATTTGGTTAACGACGGGTGAAGCGACCTGCCCGGAGGGATTGGTGGTCTCTGTCTGAGCGGTTGCTGAGAGAACCGTCAATGCGAAGAAAGAAAAGAGGAAGAGTTTCTTCATGGTTGTTGTTTTTTGGATAACGGGGTGGGGGGATGATGATCAGAAGTTATTTCCGAACTCGTTGCGGGCGGTACAGGGAACCGCTCCGGCAACGTGTTCGGCGATTGAACCCAACGGGGTTGTTGTCCTTACTTCATCTTAGCGATCTCAGCCTGTACCTTAGAAGTAACATCCTCAACATTGGTACCCGTGTAGACAGCTACGCCATCCTCGAAGATGAACGTATAGCCACCGGCCTTACCTACAGCGTCGATAGCATTGCGCACCTTCGTTACGACGGGCTGCATAAGATCCTGCTGCTTCTTCTGCAGCGCCTGAGCGTTGTCCTGATAGGTCTGCTGGATCTTCTGATAAAGGGTCTGCAGCTCCTGCTCCTTCTGCTTCTGAGCAGTAGCGTTCATGGTGCTTTTGCCCTTCTCGTAGGCATCGTTCTGGCGCTGCAGCTCGTCCTGCATGTTCTTCAGGTCGTTCTCGTAAGTTTTCTGCTGAGCCTGAAGCTCACCGTTGATCTTTGCGATCTCAGGCAGTGCCTGCATGATGGTTTGTGTGTTAACCTTGCCGAACTTCTGTGCGAAGGTGGCAAGCGGTGCCATCAGCATGATCAATAATAAAAGTTTTTTCATTTTTGTTTGTTTATTTGTTGTTATGTTCTTTCTTTTAGGGGCAGTCACTATGTGACTGCTTACTCGACACTTGGGCTGGAAAGGCATCTATCGTGCGGAGTAGCCGAGCTTCTTGAGTACCTCGTCGGAGATGTCGATGCGGGGGGAGCCGAAGATGATGGCGGTGTCGGAGGCGCGGTCGAGCACAAGGCTGTAGCCGTGGAGGTCGGCGATCTCTTTCACGGCATTGTAGATCTCTTCTTGGATAGGCTGCATGAGGCTCTCGCGCTTCTTGAAGAGCTCGCCCTCGGGAGAGAAATATTTCTGCTTGAGGTCGGCAGCCTCCTTCTCCTTCTTCATGATGGCTTCCTGCTTGGCTTGCTTCTGTTCCTTGGAGAGGAAGACAAGTTCGTTTTGATAGTTTTTGTACATCGTTGAGGCCTCTGTGTTGAGCGCTTCCACCTCAGCCTGCCATTTCTTTGAGGCTTGGTTGAGCTGCTCGTTGGCCCGCTCGTAAGCGGGGATGTTCTTCAAAACATACTCCATATCGACGAGCGCGAACTTTTGTGCATGTCCTTTGAGGGGCATGGCAGCAAGCAGCGCTAACAGCAAAAACAATCCCCCGAGACGGGAAATGACGCGTGTCTTATTCAAATATGTCCTTTTCATCTTCTTTTATGTTTTTAATTGTAGACGAATGACGTCGCTTTTTGTTACTATATATTTTACTCTCTTTGTTCAGGAAAGTGTTTTGTTTTATTGGCGGGAGCTTAGTGAGGCTCCTGCCCGTTAGAACTCCTGTCCGAGGACGAAGTGGAAGTTGGATCCACCTTTCGTTCCATTGACATTGTCCTTGTCGAATCCATAACCCCAGTCAATACCCATAAGTCCGACCATTGGCAGATAGATACGCACGCCGACACCTGCTGAGCGCTTCATGTCGAAAGGATTGAACTGCCTGATCTTGCTCCAGGCATTACCGCCTTCGAGGAAGGTCAGTCCGTAGATCGTCGTGTTGCCGAGAAGGAACGGATAACGAAGCTCTAAGGTGAAGCGGTCGTAAGCATAGCCGTTGTAGGCAATGGATCCGTTCTCGTAACCACGCAGCCCGATGGTCTCTTCGCCGGCGTAGGATGAGTATCCGCTCATACCGTCACCACCCATGTAGTAGGTCTCAAACGGTGATTCCTTATACTTGTTGTAGCTGCCGAGCAATCCGAGGTCGGCGCGGGTCATGAGCACGAAGCACTTCTGACCCGGCGTGAGGGCCGTGTAGGTCTTCGACCGGAACGACCACTTGTGATACTCGATCCACTTGTATTTCTCTTTCTGCTCAGCCACATACGTAGGCGAGTAGGCGTTGTTGGCGAGGTTCTTGTAGTCCTTGCCGTCCCACAGTGACCATGGCGGCGTGAGGGTTACGCTGGCCGAGAACTCCGAACCCGTGCGCGGGAAGAGCTGGTTGTCGGTCGACGAGCGGTTGAGCGAGATGCTGAAGTTGAGGTTGTTGGCGTTGCCGTTTGTCATGAGGTAGAAGTAGCGCCAGTTTTTCAGCATGTAGCGCGTGTAAGCCACCTGCACGGACAGCGTGAAGTAGTCGTCCGGCCACCGCAGACGTTTACCCCAACCGAGCGAGGCACCGAAGAGCTGGATATACTTGTCGGGGTCGTAATAGTTCTCGTAGTTGGAATAGTTGTAACCATAGGAGTTGTAACCATAATAATTATAGAGGTAGTTATTATAGTACGACTGGTTATAATAGTTGCTGTTGATATCTGTCTGCTTGGAGTAGTAGACACCGACGGAGAACTGGTTAGGCCGCTTGCCGCCGAACCAGTTGGTGGAGTAGGAAGCGTTGTAACTTTGGTAGTAGGTACCGTTGGTCTGTGCGCTGATGGAAAGCTTCTCTCCGTCGCCGATCGGCATGATGCCGCGGTGCTCCTTGTTCTTGTTGAACAGGTTGGCGATAGAGAAGTTGTTCAGTGTCAGTCCGATACGTCCGATGACACCCGTCTGTCCCCAGCCGAGTGAGAACTCGATCTGGTCGTTCGACTTCTGTTCGAGCATCCAGTTGATGTCTACTGTGCCCGACTCGTAGTCAGGCTTCACGTCCGGGTTGATCTTCTCCGGGTCGAAGTGTCCCATGCTGGCGATTTCTCGGTAGGAACGCATGATGGCTTCCTTGGAGAAGAGGTCGCCCGGCTTGGTACGGAGCTCCCGGCGCACAACGTTCTCGTAGAGTCGGTTGTTGCCATAGATGCGTACATGCGAGAGGTGCGCCTGCGGACCTTCCTGCACACGCATCTCCAGATCGATGGAGTCGCCTTCGATATTCTGCTCCACGGGGTCGATGCTGGAGAACACGTAGCCGTGGTTATAATAGAGGTTACCGACAGCATCCTCATCATCCTTGAGCCGCTTGTTGAGCAACTTCTGGTTGTAGACATCGCCCGGGTTCATGCCGAGCACGCGCTGCAGGTAATCGGAGCTGTAAACGGTATTGCCCACCCAGTGAATCTTTCGGATATAATACTTCTGTCCCTCTGAGACCTTGATCCAGATGTTGACATGCTTGGGATCATTGTTCCACACGCTGTCGCCGAGGATGGCGGCATCGCGGTAACCGAGCTCATTGTATTTCTCGATGAGCTTCTCCTTGTCGGCTTTCCAACGCTCCGGCGTGAACTTCTTTGCCTTGAAGAGCGTGGAGAGCTTGCCGGCCTCATGCGTTTTAGCGAACGCGCCTTTCTTGAGGAATCCGCCTTTGATACGCGAATCCTTCAACTGTTTGTTGCCTTCGATGAAGATATTGCGCACCTTCATCTTCTCCTTCTTGTCGACGACGATATCCAGGATGACTTGGTTCTTGTGCGAGAGGTCATCCTTTTGGTTGATTTCTATATCCGCATTCTTGTAACCCTTGTCATCAAAGTATTTCTTGGCCAGGATCTTCGCACGGTCGATCATGTTGGGCGTTATCTGTCCGCCTTTGAGGATGCCGAGCTTCTTCTCCATATCCTCACGCTCCGACTTCTTCAGGCCGTAGTAGTTGATCGTCGAGACTCTGGGTCTTGGCTTCAAGGCGATGTGCAGATAGATCTTGTCACCCACGATAGAGTCGGCGGAGATTTGCACGTCAGAGAAAAGTCCGTGCTTCCAATATCGCTTCACGGCATCAGTGATCTCTGTTCCAGGCACTGTGATATGCTGGCCTACCGAGAGGCCGGAGATACCCGTAAGCATATAGTCTTCATAGCCCTCCATCCCTGAGACGGAGAAGCCTCCGATGACTACATTGCGGGGTGTGCCGGCATAAGTGATGTCGGGATGTATGATACGTTCCTGTGCCTCTAAACCAAGGCTGAAGGCCATGGCGATGATGGCAGCTGCTACTTTCTTTTTGTTATAGTGCATTATATCTCTTTGACCTGTGTTGCGGGCGGCTGCAGGAATGCGCCCTGCACCGTACCGATATGTTGGATATATGTCTTCTTTATTGTTTCTTCTTTGGCTGATTCAGCTGTTCAGTGTATCAGCGTCGACTTGTGCTTCCGTCTTTCCGAACCTTCGCTGACGGTTCTCGTAGCTCTCAATGGCTTTATGGAGGTCGTCCTCGGTGAAGTCGGGCCAGTAAACCGGTGTGAAGTAGAGTTCCGTGTAAGCAATCTGCCAGAGCAGATAGTTGCTGATGCGATATTCACCTCCGGTTCGGATGAGCAGATCAGGATCGGGCATGAAGGCCGTCTCAAGATGCTGTGAGACGATGTCCTCCGTGATGTCTTCTACGGGTTTCCCGTTCTCTTTCCATTCCCGGGTGATATCTCTGACGGCTTTCGTGATCTCCCACCGTGCCGAATAGCTCAGGGCAACGACCATGGTCATGGCCGTGTTGCCTTTGGTGTGCTCCTCCGTCTCGTGCAGTTTGTCCTGCACCTCTTTGGGAAGCCTGGCCACGTCGCCGATGACGCGGAAGCGGACATTGTTCTTCATGAAGATCTCGTCCTCCAAACTTGAGAGCACAAGCCCCATGAGTGCATGTATCTCCGTCTGCGGGCGGTTCCAGTTCTCTGTGGAAAAGGTGTAGAGCGTGAGATATTTCACTCCGAGGCGCGTACACTCTGAGGTGATGCGCCTGACGGTGTCCACCCCTGCCTGATGGCCATAGGACCGGTCTTTGCCTCGCTCTGTAGCCCAACGGCCGTTGCCGTCCATGATGATGGCGATGCTCTTCGGTATCATATATAGCTTTCTATTTTATAGCTCATTATTATATATAGCGTATATACAGCTCGTTATTCTTTATTACAGTTCAGACACCTTGGTGAGAAACTGTAGGTGACCGACAGCTGAAGCCTCTGGTAGGCATCGGTGTTCTTGAACAATCCGCTGCTCTGAATGCCGTAGGGATCTTTCACACCATCGAGCCAGTCGCTTGTCGAGAAGTTGACCCCCCATTCGAAGCCGATGTTGACTCGCTCACTCATCTTATATTTAACGCCTAAGCCTATGGGCAGGATCATCGCGGCTCTCGTCTTGTCCGACGTATTGGCGATTGCAAGTCCCAATCCTCCTAAGACGAAAGGTGTCAGTCGCTTGGCCCCCCGATAGTCGCGCCCCGTGCCGTAGGGCAGGAAGTTGTACTCATAGATCGCGGCGATGTCTGTCAGGCTGTTGCTGAACGAATAGCTCCGGTACTGCTCTTCCGTATACCAGGTCTTGACATCATCGGATGAACCCTTCAGCTTGCCGTAGCCGACATTGAGCCGCAGCGCCATCCACGGGTTGAAATTGTATCTCACTACGATGCTTGCGGCGGGTTGCAGATCACGCGTAAGCTTGCCGTTGTAGTCGCCCAAGTACCCCGTTAATCCCACGCCTGCTCCAATCTCGAACCGGTATTCCGGATCGTCCTGCGCCTGCACACTTACACTGAGCAGCAAGGCGACGATGGCTAAGAAAGTATGCTTCAGCATCGGGTGTTCATTGTTTTCAACGGCGCTTGGCTCTGGTGAACACACGCTGCTCATTGGTCCAGCCGAGTTGCGAGAGACGCCCGGACCAACCGGTAGCGGCACCGTCGCGCTGGATGTAGATATAGTTGTCCTTGTCGACAGCCATCTCGAAGGCGCCCGGCGTATTGCCGAAAGCGGCAGGCAGCGCATAGAGCGTGCTCTTGTTCCACGTCAGCCCCCAGTCAGGGCTTGTATATACAGCGGAGAAATCGCCGCCCGTAGCCACGATGCTGTCTCCGTAGAGCACGGCTCTCATGTTGTCTAAATAGGGCAGCTTCTTCGTCACGTATTCGTCGTCATTATAATAGGTCCAGATCTGTGAAGGGTCGTCATCGTCCTCCACCTTGCTCCATCTGACCACTTTTCCGTCGCGGTTGCCGATGATGAAAAGATTGTACATCGTCGTGTCGGTTGTCATTGGGGAGGCGATGAAGCTGATGTCTGAGGCGGGCAGGAGCGAGGCATCAGCGTCGAGCTTCTCCTCTGTCCATGCTCCTCCGTTGAGGGGCGCGCGCATGAGCTTGCCGTCAACGATACCGTAGCGATATTTCTTTGTGGCTCCTATGACACCGTCTTCGTGCTGCACGAGCCGGCTGATGTCGAACGTTCCGGCTTTCCACTCAAACTGGTTCTCTTCCTCCTGATGGACTTTCACCTTGACCGTATACTCGCGATAAGCCGTCAGGGTCATGTTGTACACACGTATGCGGACGGGTGAGGAAAAATCGATGGAGTCGGAGGAAGAATAGTAGGCGAGACTGTCTTTGCCGGTTGTCGCCTTCAGGACGAGCACCACGGAACCACTGTTCACGGTGTTGATCGTTGCGAGGCAGTGGGCGGCATCGGTGCCTTTGGGGAGCGAGTCGCTGTTGGCGATGGTCTGGTTCTGCTGGTCAATGTCGAAGCTGTAGGTACTTGCCGAGAACGTAGACGTGTACGTTGAGTCGGTCACGCCGTCGCTCGCCTTGGTGTGATACGTGATATTGAGCGTACCTAAGGAGAACGACGAAATGGCCGTATCTGTGTAGTATGTAGTATCACTTTCATCGTTGTCACTGAGACAGGATGTGAGTGAAAGTGCAGCCGCGATGAGAATGACGACGTGCGAAAACAGTTTGTTCATTGCGCGTAATTTACTTTTTAGCTGCAAATTTACTAAGAATAGACCAATTACGAGCGCTTTTTCCTTTTTATTATGTTTTTTAATACAAAAAGTGGTCTGATCTTGGCTGTCGATAAACAGTTGATTGTGGGTAAAGCGTGTCAAGGCAGACAAAGAAAAGGCAGTACAATCACTTGTGCTGCCTTCCCTGAATTGATGCAAAAGCAGAAAGTGCGTTTGCACCAATTCGTCATTTTTTACCTTAAAAATCTATCAAACTACTAACCTAATGAAACTTAAATGGTAATCATCTCACGATGACTGTTGCAAAATTAAGCAAAATTATTGTATGGTGCAAATTAATGCTAACTATTTTTTGCCATATTCTTCCTTTTTAACGATTTTTCCGTTCTTCAGCCACAGTATTCGCTGATTTCGTGAACCTCGGAAGGCGAGCGTGACATCACGCAACGCCTCCTTGTACTCTCCGTCGACGATGACATCGGCGTAGGGAAGAATCTGGCTGAGCTTCGGGTCGGCCTCAATCTGCTCGATGGTGAAGCCTGTGTAGACCCAGATGTCTTTCTCCGGGAGCTTCTCCTTGATCTCCTTGGCGAGGGCTGTTACCTCGTCGGGCGAGCACAGTGGGTCGCCGCCTGAGAAGGTGATGCCCTGGATGTAAGGCTTGGCAAGTTCGGAGAGGAGGTAGTCGTGCGCCTCGGATCCGAAGGGCTGTCCGCCCTTGAAGTCCCATGTCTCAGCGTTCTGGCAACCTTTGCAATGGTGGGTACATCCTGCCACCCAGAGGGTGACACGGAAGCCCGTGCCGTTGTTCACGTCGCAAGAAGTAATGTCAAATATACGCATTGTCTCATTCTTTGGCTGGGGTGGGTGGCAGTTCCCTGCGCTGTTTACATATCCTTGAACGGTGCAGCCGCCTTCTTGTTCTTTTCTTTCAGTGAGCCAGAAGCGCTTCCGCCGCACTGGCAGGTCTCTTCCTTCAGGGCCTCGTCGTGAGCGAACGAGCGGATGTGCTTCACCCGGTCTTTCACCTCTGCCTGCTTGCCGAGGTTGAAGTTGTGGTAGTCGGTGGTCAGATAGCCGGTGACACGGCGCAGGCGGCGGATGTTGTGTGAGCCGCAGATCGGGCATGCGTCGTTGATCTCATCGGTGTAGCCACAGTCCATGCAAGTGTCGTTGGGCACGTTGATGGCGAAGTAAGGGATATCCTTGTCCATGGCATAGTCGATGATTTTCTCCAGGGCTCCGACGTTGTGCTTCGTCGTTGAGGGGAGCTCGACGTAGGTGATGCAGCCTGCCGAGGAGTAGCCGGTGAGCTGACTCTCGATGTCGATCTTCTCGAACGGTGTCATGTGCTCCCACACGGGCACGTGGATGGAGTTGGTGAAGTAGTCGCGGTCGGAGACATTCTTGATGACACCATACTTAGCCTTGAACTTCTTCATGGCGGTGTAGCAGAGGTTCTCAGCGGGGGTATAGTAGACCCCGAAGTTGAGCTTGTACTGCTGCTTGAACTCCGCGCAGCGTGTCTTGAAGAGGCTCTCGATGCGCTTGGCCAGTGCCATGCCTTCCGGCTTGGTGTGGTTGCATCCGATGAGGAGCTGGAGCGTCTCCGCCAGTCCGAGCTGCCCCATGGCGAGCGTGCCGTGCTTCATGGCCGAGCGGATGCCTTCCTCGGGGATATATCCTGCCATGGTGTGGTTGTCCCACATGAACGGCGCGGTCTTGGGATCCTGAGAGCAGATCCAGTTGAAGCGCTCGATGAGCATGTCTTTAGCCTCATGAATCTTCTCATCGAGGAGCTTCATGAACTTCTCTACGTCGCGGTCCGCCTCCATGGCGAGGGTCGGCATGATGATCGTCGTGGGGCAGATGTTGCCACGGCCGTCCTTGAGCTGGCCGAGGCCGTTGATGTCCCATCCGTTGGCCGTGCGGCATCCCATGGTCGAGAAATAGGTTCGTGGATCCTTGATGTCGAAGCCTTCGTTACCGCTCCAGTTCACGTTGGCGTAGTTGGGATACAGGCGCTGCGATGTGGAGCGCATGGCGAGCTGCTTGAGGTCATAGTTGGGTGTGCCTGGCTTGTCGTTGACACCTTTCATATACTGGAAGATGCCGCAGGGGAAGATGGGCGTGTTGTGATGGAAGCCGATGCCCTCGAGCGAGCCGAGGAGCAGGGAGCGCGTTACGAGCCGGCCTTCCTCAAGGGTGCAGGTGCCGTAGTTGATCGAGGTGAAGGGCAGCTGGTCGCCGGAGCGGCTCTGCAGCGTGTTGAGGTTGTGATACATAGCCTCTACGGCCTGATGGAGCTCCTGGATGGTGTCGCAGAGCGCGCAGTTATAGTATTTGGGATCGAGACGCTCCTTGTTGGCGAGCGTGAAGTCGCCCCTGGTGAGCTTTGTCTTCTTGAAGAAAAGTTCCTTGACGGTGTCGGTCCAGTGCTCGAAGGCGGAGCGCGTCACGCCGACATTGTCCTGATAGGTCTCGTCGTAGAGCGAGAGAAAGTCGGTGTCGGCGAACTCCTTCTGATCCTTGGCCCAGGCCGTGATATAATGTTTGAAGAATGACTTGCGGAAGTAAGGCACCATGGTCCAGTCGAGGTGGGTAGCCGAGACACCTCCGAACTGGTCGAGGCTCTGAAGCTGGAAGATGACAGCCACGAGCTGCATGGCTGTGTTGAGCGATCCAGCCGGGCGCACGTCGCCCTGGCGGGTATGGAAGCCTTTCGACAGCAGGTCGTCGAAGGGGATGGAGAGACAGTTGTGAAATCCGATGGCGTACTTGTTGAGGTCGTGGATGTAGATCTCGTTGTTCTCGTGGTTGCGGCGCGCCATGTCTGACATGCAGTGGTCGAGGGCATACTGTTTCTCGTAGACGTTGGCCGCCTCTCCGGAACGGCCGCCACCGGAATACTCATCGATGTTGGCGTTCTGGTTTACGACGTTTTTGGCCATGAGCTTCTCCTCATAGGCTTTCTTGACGCGCTGTTCCCGCTCGAGCTTGTGCTGGTAACGGTATTCGCAGTAGGCTATGACGGCGCGTGTCTCGCCATTCTTGGCCAGCACCTCCACGACGGTATCCTGGATGTTCTCAATCTCAAAGATGTCGGTAGTGGGGAGATACTTCTTCTCGCACAGCGCGAACACCTCGTCAGCATATTTGCGGGCGATTTCCTCGTTGTTGCCCTCGTGGCCAATGGCGTTGAGGTCTTTCAAAATGGCGACTTGAATCTTTGTCAAGTCGAACGGCACTACCTTGCCGTCGCGCTTCTTTACTTGGATCATGGCAATTTTTGAAATATTTTTGTGAATAAAATCGGGAAACTTTTTGTGTTTTTGAAAATCAAAAGTTATCCGTTTTGGAAAACTTCTTGGTCTCAATCTCTCTCCGAAGTTGTTGATTTTGGTTTGCTTTTCGTTTGCAAAGGTAGTAAATAATTGAATAAGTTGGAACACTTTTGCCTATCTTTTTTCAACTATTTTATTCTGTTTTGGTTATCAGTGAGTTAGCCGATTTTGCTCAAATAAAGTTGTAGATTATCCTCCTAAACCGTCTAAAAGAGACCCTACTCCGTGACGTTCCTCTTCCTGTCTAAGACCGCACAACAGGACATGGGCGCGGAGGTCCGTGGCAGGGCTTCTTGGTTGGAAGAGATACAACTTCTCGATGAGTCAGGATGTAGTAAGTGTCAAGATTTATTTTTTTCAACCCCCGCTGAGAATCGATTCTTTTCGACCAAAGCGGAGGTCGCTCGGAAATAACGCGATTATAGGCCGAGTTGGGAAATGACTGTCAATCAGCATCTTATAAATTTTTAGCCTTCATAAGACTTTTCTTATCCTCTCAAACGTCCGACCTAACAGCGTTAGGTCGGGTACTTTACTGCGTTAGGTCACTGACATTTAACGGTAAAGTAACCTTCATAACCGTTGAATGTCAGTGGCATTACTATAGAAAGGTCGGCTCCTTATCCCTGTTTTTCACCCGGCAACCCTGTTTTTCTCCTTTCATACCTCCCTTTTGCGTTCTCTTTCGCACCATTCCCGTTGTCCTGACTTTTTACTTTTTGTAAAGAAAAATCAGATCTCCGGCACGGATATCTGCACCTGTGTTGTCAACGTGTTCTTCTAAAGTCGGAAGCATGTGATATAGCTCTGAGAAACTCGAATCCCCTTGTTGACATGATTATTTTATCCTTGCTTTTTTCTTATTCTTCCAATAAATTCGTAACTTTGCTCTTAAATTAAATAATGTAAGGGAAAGGAAAGCCAATGCCTTTAAGATTACCAGATAAGCTCCCGGCCATCGATATTCTCAAGAAAGAGAACATCTTCGTGATGGACGAGACCCGTGCCCATTCGCAGCAGATCCGTCCGCTGCGCATCGTCATCCTCAACCTCATGCCGATGAAAGTGACGACGGAGACCGACCTCGTCCGTCTGCTGTCGAACACGCCGCTGCAGCTTGAGATTTATTTCATGAGGCTCAAGAGCCATACGTCGAAGAACACGCCTATCGAGCACATGATGATGTTCTATCGTGACTCAGAGGAGCTGATGAAGCAGAAGTTTGACGGCATGATCGTCACGGGCGCACCCGTGGAGACCATTCCTTATGAGAATGTAGACTATTGGAAGGAGTTTAACGAGATCGTCGACTGGGCACGCCACAACGTCCAGTCTACGCTCTACCTCTGTTGGGGCGCTATGGCGGCACTGTATCATTTCTATGGCATTCCCAAGTATCAGTTGCCGATGAAGAAGTTTGGCATCTTCAAGACTTATCCCCTTGATGAGCGTCTGCCAATCTTCCGTGGCTTCGACGACATGTTCTACATGCCGCATTCCCGCCATACCGAGGTGCGGAAAGCCGACATCGACAAGGTGCCCGGACTGAAAATCTTAGCGACCTCACCCGAGGCCGGCGTAAGCATTGTGAGCTCGCGTGAAGGGCGTGAATTTTATATCTTGGGTCATTTGGAGTATGCGCCGGACACGCTTGACAATGAGTATCATCGTGACTTGGGCAAGCGCGACGATGTGGCCATGCCGCAACACTATTACCGCGACGACGATCCGGAGAGGGGGTATAAAGTGCGGTGGCGCTCGGCGGCCAACTTGTTCTACAGCAACTGGATCGACTATTACGTCTACCAGGAGACTCCTTACAACATCAGCGACATCAAATAGTATTCTTCTATGCTTATCATCACGAGAAACACGCACGACTATGGCCCCTACGATGAGCGCGAGGTGGCGCGGTTTGTGGAGGACGGCCGGTTGCTGCTCAACGACAAAGCGCGCGACCCGGAAACCGGGGAGGCGGGAACGATCAAGGAGATGCTGCTCCGCCGTGGCCTCCGTCCAAGCATAAAGAGCAACGGCTCGCTCCTCAGACAGCTCGCCCATGTGGGGCGCGACTTTATCCTTCCCAAGGAAGACATTGAGCGTCATTCGCTCTTCGAGGACAAGCGGTTGCTCATTCTCGCTGTCGTGGGTCTGTCGCTCTCGGTCATCATGCTCCTGCCTATCGGTGGCCTGCTCGTCTTCTATGCCGTCTCGCTCTATTTCGCGACGATCTGGGGACTGTTCTTCGCCTATATGTTCCGCACCCGGCAGGTTCATACCTCTACGACGATCTGGACGTTCTTTCTCACCCAGGCAGGCGTGTTCCTCATCTTCGGTACGCTCCATCAGCTCAACTTTTTCAATGTCTTCACCGAGGCGGCTTTCCCGGTGAGCATCATCGGTTATGTCTTAGGCGTTGGCCTGACGGAGGAGTTTACGAAGATGATCCCGCTCTTCATCCTTCAGCGCCGCAGCCGTGAGCCGATGCTGCCGCAGACGATGGTCTACTATGGTCTTATGGCCGGCATTGCCTTCGGTGTGTTCGAGGGGGTGCAGTATCAGACGACGATCAATATCCGCGCCGACTATACTACGGCCTTCATCCTCAACATCGCGCGTCTGACGTCGCTGCCGTTTATCCATGCTATCTGGTGTGGCATCGCAGGTTATTTCATTGGCATGGCAGGGCTCTATCCGCGTTACCGTCATGCCCTGTGGTTCTTGGCTTTGGTCATTCCTGCCACGCTCCACGGGCTCTACGACTCCTTCGCCGGCGTGCTCTATGTCATCTCGCTCGGCATCGCCTTCCTGAGTGTTATCCTGCTCATGGCTTATTTGAGGCACAGCGGAAAGCTGAGAGAGCGGCTGAGAAACAATTAAAATCACCTACGATGAAAAATATAACGATACTTCTTTTGAGTCTGTTCTCTTTTTTCCTCTTCACTTCGTGTGACTTGGAAAGCATTGACAACGGCGACCTTGACGGCTTCTGGCATTTGGAACGCGTGGACACACTCTCCACCGGTGGCTCTGCGGATCTGTCTCAGTCAAAGCTTTTCTGGGCCTTTGAGGTGAAGCTGATGTCGTTGCAGGGTGGCTCTGATGGTTTCTTCTTCCGTTTCCGTCAGACATCGGACAGTCTAACGATCTTTACACCTTATTATAATAGGGGACATGACGAAGGCGAGGGCTCGGGTGACATTCCTGTGACCGATCCCTCAGCCATGAAGCAATATGGCATCGACAGTCTTGAGGTTCTCTATAAAAAGGAGGCTTTAAGCGGTAAGAAGATGGTGCTGCGCTCCCGCCGCCTGAGGCTGTACTTCAGGAAGTTCTGAATAGAGGCAATAGAGAAAATAGAAGCTATAGAGGCTATAGAGGCTATAGAGGCTATAGAGAAGAATAGAGAAGAATAGAGATAATAGAGGCAATAGAGAAAATAGAGAAGAATAGAGATAATGGAACCGATAAAAAAGATATTCTATGGCAGAACTCCCCGCACTCGTTAAAGACCTTGCACTGATACTGATCGTTGCAGGTATCGTGACGCTTATCTTTAAGCGGCTCAAGCAACCGTTGGTGTTAGGCTATATCGTGGCAGGCTTCATCGTCTCGCCTCATCTGCCGTTGACAATGTCGGTTGTCGACAAGGCTGATATCAAGACCTGGGCCGACATCGGAGTCATGTTCCTGCTGTTCTCCCTCGGTCTCGACTTCTCCTTCAAGAAGATTCTGAAGATGGGTCTGGCACCGGTGATAGCAGCCGTGAGCACTATTTTCTTTATGTCGATGACAGGCATGGTCGTGGGTCATCTCTTTGGATGGGGGCATATGGACTGTATTTTCCTTGGCGGCATGCTCGCCATGTCTTCGACGACCATCATCTATAAGGCTTACGACGACATGGGCCTGTCGCAACAGTCGTTTGCCAAGCTCGTGATGAGCGTGCTCATCTTGGAGGATATCCTTGCCATCGTGATGATGGTCATGCTTTCGGCCATCGCCTCGGGCAGCAATCCTGATGGGGCGCAGATGGTGGGCTCGCTGTTGAAGATCGGGTTCTTCCTCATCCTCTGGTTTATCGTCGGTCTTTATCTCGTGCCTTCGTTCCTCCGAGTCACGCGTAGGCTGATGACCGACGAGACGTTGGTCATCGTGGCTCTCGGCCTTTGTTGTGCCATGGCCTGGATCAGTACGGCCGTCGGTTTCTCTTCGGCTTTCGGTGCCTTCGTCATGGGCAGTATCTTAGCAGAGACCATCGAGGTGGAGCGCATAGAGAAAGTTGTCGCGCCGGTGAAGAATCTGTTTGGTGCCATCTTCTTCGTTTCTGTGGGTATGCTCGTCGATCCGCATGTGTTGGTCAGCTATGCGGTGCCTATCATCGTTTTGGTTCTGGCGATCATGGTGGGGCAGGCTGTCTTTGGCTCTTTCAGTTACATGCTTTCGGGTCAGCCGCTGAAGACGGCTATGCGCTGCGGTTTCTCCATGGCGCAGGTCGGAGAGTTCGCGTTCATCATCGCCTCGTTGGGCTTGTCGTTGAAAGTCATCAGCGACTTTATCTATCCCGTCATCGTGGCGGTAAGTGTCGTGACGACCTTCATCACGCCTTATATGATCCGTGCGGCGGTACCGGCTTACAATGGTCTGACGAAGCTGATGCCGCGTCGCTGGGTGCGTCGGCTCGACCACATGGGTACGGCGCATCAGACAACGACAAAGGAGAACAATGTGTGGAGGAGTCTGCTGAAGAAGATGGGGCTCAATACGCTGGTCTATACCGTGCTTTGCATTGCCGTGACGGCTGTGATGCTGACGTTTGTGCTTCAGTTTTTCCGTCATCTGCTGCCTCACTGGTGGGCCAACGGAGCGACAGGCCTGCTCACGCTCGTCTGTATCTCGCCTTTCATGCGGGCTTTGGTGATGAAGAACAACCACAGCGAGGAGTTTAAATTGCTTTGGACAGAGAGTCGCCTCAACCGGTTGCCGCTGATCTTCACCGTTCTCTTCCGGATGGCGATATCAGCCGCGATCCTCTTTTATATCTGCAACTATTTGGCACGTTTTGCCAATGCCGTCGTCATCACGATTGCCGTCGTCGTCATCGTCCTGATGATTCTCTCGCGCCGACTGAAGAAGCGGTCTATCAGTATGGAACGCCGCTTCATCACCAACCTCAACTCGCGTGAGATCATGGCCCGGGTGGAAGGACGGCAGCGACCGCTCTTCGAGAATAAGCTCATCGACCGGGACATTCACATCTCGGATGTGGTCATTCCCGACGACTCTGCCTGGGTCGGTAAGTCGCTCGGTCAACTGCGGCTGAGCACGCGCTTCGGTGTCTACGTGAGCAGTATCCTGCGCGGCCATCAGCGGTTGAACATCCCCGGCGGCGACTGTATCATCTTTCCCGACGACCATCTGCAGGTCATCGGCAACGATGAACAGCTGCAGACCTTTGCCAATGCTGTCAAGAAAGAGCTCGTGCCCGATGACCCGCATGTCGAGCAGCGAGAGATGAAACTGCAGAAGCTGAAGCTTGGCGCTGCCAGTCCGTTCATTGGCAAGACCCTGCGTGAGAGTGGCATCCGCGAGCAATACAACTGTATGGTCGTGGGACTGGAGGAAGGCCAGGACAACCTCACGCGTATCAACCCCAACCACCGGTTTGCCAAGGGCGACATCGTCTGGGTGGTAGGAGAGAAGGCATCGCTCAAGAGCCTGCCGGAGGAATAGGCCTGATAGGCTTTATAGACGTTATAGATTTTATAGACTTTATAGGCTTTATAGATTTTATAGGCTTTATAGATTTTATAGACTTTATAGACTTTATAGGCTTTATAGTTTTTATAGACTTTATAGATTTTATAGGCTTTATAGCGTTGATCGGCTTACCGTGGCGGGAGGATCTTTTCCTGGAAAACGCTCGGAAAGGCAGGATGCTTCAGTCGTTCATCGCTCCGCAATATGGGCAACGGCCTTTGTGCTTGATGGGCCTGCCACAGTTGCCACAGATGAAGACGGTGCGGTTGCGCCAATGGCGGTAGCAGGCAAAGATGATGTAGGCTATAAGCAAAGGATAGCCGACATAATAGAGCGTGGTGACGCTGAAGACGATGTAGTCGATGGCACATACGGCCACTAAGCCGGCGAGATAAAGAACAGCCTGTGGTGCCGGCAGTTTGTGGTAGATGTCATCCACACAAGCGATCCCCACGATGAGCATAGCCCAAACAGACAACAGGAAGACCATCAAAACGGGTGGTACAGAGAACGGGTTGAGCGAAGGATGAAAATAGAAATGCTGCCAGAGCTGTGGGGCAAAAAGCTGAAGGGTAGCATAGAGTGTTGCCGCGCTCGCTACGATGATGCAAAGCAGGGTGGGGTAGACGGAGTCGATGTCGTGGAAATGTACGATATACGTCTTTTTCTTGAACACTTTCCACAAAAGGTAACTGGCTCCGAACAGGCCTACGACAATCAGAAAGATGATGAGGTGAGAGTCGGAGAAAGCCGAGATGAACTGTGAGATGGGGTCGTCGGGCATGACGCGTGGAAGCATCGTCTTCTCGTGTGTCCACCCGAAGGCAGAGGTGTCATTGGCAAGTTGTACCCACACCGAGTCGATGGAGTCGGCGGGTACAATCTTGATGTCAGCCACTGCGACATGATCTCCTTTATACACACTGAACGAGTCGGTTTCCATGCCCGCCACCTCTTCTTCCGGCATCTGGCGAAGCAGGACGAGTGAGTCGGCCCGCACCACGAAGTTGTAGTTGTTCGTGTAATGGTGTGTCTGGAAGAACGACAACGAATCAATGGTATGCTCAGAAAGCGGTGTGTTGTGGTTGCGTTTGTGCACCGGGCGGTGCTGATAGCACGAAGAGAGCATCAGCACGAGCATGGTGAACAACAGGGGGAGAGAATGTCGCAGTTTCATCAGTGATATATTTAGCTCAGACCAACGATCTGTCCGTTGACGATGTCTATGCGGTTGGCCTGAGGGTCGGCTGGCAGACCGGGCATGCGAAGAATATTACCCGCGATCGCTACGATCATGCCGGAGCCGGCGTTGATGACGATGTCGGCCACGTCGAGATGGAACCCATCGGTCGGGCCATATGCTTTCGGGTCGATGGAGAAGCTGTATTGGGTCTTGGCGATACAGACGGGCAGACGCCACAAACCTAAATCGTAGATGTGCTTGATCTGTGCTTGCGCCTTGTGGGAGAAGCTGATCGTTCCTGCACCATAGATGTTCTTCGCCACAGCGATGATCTTGTCTTTGACATCGTCATCACTGTTGTAAAGAAACTTCAGTTTCGGACTTCCGCCCTGTGCGTCCTCATCGTCAATGGTCTTGACCACCGTCTTGGCGAGTTCCTCTGCTCCTTTGCCACCCTCGATGAACGCATTGTTCACGGCAAAAGCCACTCCGAGCTCATCCTCGCAGTGCTGGCGTACCGCAGCAATCTCCTCGTCGGTATCCTCAGCGTAGCGGTTGAAGGCCACAACAATCTTCTGTCCGAAGCGGTGGATATTTTCCACATGTTTGTCGAGGTTCCAGAAGCCCTGACGTACGGCTTCAACATTCGTAGCTTTTATGTCAGCATACGGCACGCCTCCGTGCATCTTCAGTGCTTGGAGCGTTACGACGAGCACCGTGAGTGCAGGCTGCAGACCAGCCACGCGGCACTTGATGTCATAGAACTTCTCTGCACCGAGGTCTGCGCCGAAGCCTGCCTCCGTGACGGCATAGTCGCCGAGCGTCAGGGCCAACTTGGTAGCGACGACCGAGTTGCAGCCGTGCGCGATGTTGGCAAAAGGCCCGCAGTGGACGATGGCCGGCGTACCCTCCGTTGTCTGCACGAGGTTAGGCTTCAGCGCGTCCTTGAGCAGCACGGCGATAGCGCCTTCTACCCCCATGTCGCGCACATAGAACGGCTTGTCCTGATAGTCGAAGCCTAAGAGGATGTTGCCGATGCGTTGCTTGAGGTCGTCCATACTTGTGGCGAAACACATGATGCCCATGATCTCGGAGGCCGGCGTGATGTCGAAGCCTGTCTGTGTGGGGATGCCGTTGGTGAGCGGACCGAGCCCGGTGATGATCTGTCGGAGCGAGCGGTCGTTGATGTCGAGCACCCGCTTCCACAGGATCGTCTTGAGTCGGAAGCCGTCCTTGGCGTGCTGGTAGAGATAGTTGTCGAGCAGTGCGGCAATCATATTGTTGGCCGTTGTGATGGCATGAAAGTCGCCGGTGAAATGGAGGTTGATCTTATCCATCGGCAGGACCTGTGCGTACCCACCGCCGCAGGCGCCACCTTTCTGTCCGAAGCAGGGACCGAGCGAGGGCTCGCGGAGTGCCACGACGGCTTTCTTGCCTATGCTGTTCAGACCAAGTGCCAGCCCGACCGATACGGTAGTCTTACCGATACCTGCCTTTGTAGGCGAGATGGCGGTGACCAAGATGAGATGATGCTTCTTGAGGCGCTCCTCGTCAATGGCTTTCAGTGATACCTTGGCGATATACCGGCCATAAGGCTCTGTCATGTCTTTGGCAAGGCCCACCTCTTTGGCAATGTCGTCAATGGGTCGGAGCTTGGTCTCTTGTGCTATTTCAATATCTGTCTTCATAATAATATATGTGTTTCTCTTTTTAGAAGTACGGAAGTTCGGAAGTTAATGAAGTTATGAAGTTATGAAGTTTATGAAGTCCGGACTTCCAGACTGCTTCTCAGTCTCTGAAGAAGAGGTCTCTGGTGTAGACCTTCTGCTTCACGTCATCGAGCACCTTGTCGTATCGATTGGCGATGATAGCCTGAGAGAGCTGCTTGAACTTCTCAAGGTCGTTGACGACGCGTGAGCCGAAGAAGGTAGAGCCATCCTTGAGCGTCGGCTCATAGATGATGACGGTAGCGCCCTTGGCTTTGACCCGTTTCATCACTCCCTGAATGCTCGACTGCCGGAAGTTGTCGGAGTGCGACTTCATCGTCAGCCGGTAGACACCGATGGTGCAAGGATGTTCCCCGGCGGCGTTGTAGGCGTTCTGGTCGTTGTAACTGTAATAACCGGCGCGGCGCAACACCTGGTCGGCAATGAAATCCTTACGCGTGCGGTTGCTCTCCACGATAGCCTGAATGAGATTTTCCGGCACGTCCCTGTAGTTGGCAAGGAGCTGCTTGGTGTCTTTCGGCAGACAATAGCCGCCATAACCGAAGGACGGGTTATTATAGAAACTGCCGATGCGCGGATCGAGGCAGACCCCGTCGATGATGTTCTTGCTCGACAGTCCTTTGACCTCCGCGTAGGTGTCGAGCTCGTTGAAGTAGCTCACGCGCAGGGCGAGATACGTGTTGGCGAAGAGCTTCACCGCCTCAGCCTCCGTTGTGCCCATGAAAAGGGTGGGGATATCCTGCTTGACGGCACCTTGCTGCAACATGGCGGCAAAGGTGTGGGCAGCCTTGTCGAGGCGCTCGTCGCCTTCGGGCCTACCGACGATGATGCGCGACGGATAAAGATTGTCGTAGAGCGCTTTCGACTCCCGGAGGAACTCCGGGGCGAAGATAATATTGTCGGAATGGTATTTCTCACGCACATGCGCCGTGTAGCCTACAGGGATGGTCGACTTGATGACCATGATGGCATCGGGATTGACGCGCATGACGAGTTCGATCACCTCTTCTACATGAGACGTGTCGAAGAAGTTCTTCACGCTGTCGTAGTTGGTCGGTGTGGCAATGACGACGAAGTCAGCGTGGCGATAGGCCTCCTCTCCATCGGTGGTAAATGCAATATCGAGCGGTTTCTCTTTCAAGAACTTCTCGATATAATCGTCCTGGATAGGCGACTGATGCTTCTTGAGCATCTCGATCTTCTCCTTCACGACATCTACCGCTGTGACATGTTGATGCTGAGCAAGCAATGTGGCAATGCTCAGACCCACGTAGCCTGTGCCGGCTACTGCTATATTCATTTTCCCTTGCATCTATATAGGCTTTAATCAATTCGTTGTCTTAACGGCTGCACTGATGGCTTCCTTCTTCAGTTTGTTGGCGATAGCCTGCGCCCTTCGGTTCAGCTCGTTGATATTCTTCTTTTTATAATAGCTTCTCGATACTCCATCGCTGGAAAGCACCAAAGAGTCATCGTTAAGATAATCGATAGCGCACGTATCGTAGTGGGTGTCCTTGATCTTTATTTGTCCGTTCTTACCGAATTCAGGCGTGCCGCTGGCGATCATCAATTGTCCGTTCCATAAATGCCATCCCGTGAAATAACCGAGACTTGGGAAGACGACGGGACTCTCGTCGGCCAGCGAGTTGTCGTCGTTGACATATCCTACGCTCTGTGCCTGCCAGTCGGGCTTGAGATAAAAGCCATACTCACGGGGAATGAGATAGATCTCTTTCAACGAATCGCTCATGTTGTTCATCATCGCTCTTTCCTGGCCGGCCGTCATCTTGTCAGCGTCGCGCAGCCGGGGCATGACGATATAGCACCAGATACCCATCAGGTCGTTCATGTCGACCACGAGGTCGGCTTTGGTGGAGTCTTTCTTGTTGAGCATCACGCACAACTTGTCGCCGATCTGTATCTTTCCCAACACGTGTCCTTTCCGCTTGGCTTCATAAACATTATAAGTTTTTGGATCGCCCATCGTCTCAGGCAACATGACGATCACGGTGTCGTTGCAGCCGTCGCAGGCAAGGCCGTAGACAGCACTGTCGCCTTTCACACGCTGCGTCAAGAAGGGGACTTCTTCATCTTTCATTTCTTTCGTGTTGCAGGATGCCAGGGCTAAAGCAAAACAAAAGCATGCACTCAGAATAATGTATGTCGCTTTCATGTATTCTTGATTTCTGTTTACAAAGTTAGTTATTAATTATAAAAAAACATACGGCTAATCTCCATTTTGATGATTTTTATCTAATTTTGCACGTTGAATGGAAGAAGAGGACAGTAGGAAATCAAATAAAGAAATAGATATGAAGAAAAAGATTCAGTTCAGTCTTGTCTATCGTGACATGTGGCAGAGCAGCGGTAAGTTCCAGCCGCGTGCCGACCAGCTTGCCAAGATAGCTCCTGTGTTTGTCGAGATGGGTTGCTTCTCGCGTGTTGAGACCAATGGCGGTGCCTTTGAGCAGGTGCAGCTCCTTGCCGGTGAGAATCCTAACAAGGCGGTGCGTGCCTTTACGGCTCCGCTCCATAAGGCAGGCATCAAGACCCATATGCTGGACCGTGGCTTGAATGCGCTCCGTATGTACCCGGTGCCTGATGATGTGCGTCAGATGATGTATCGTGTCAAGCATGCCCAGGGCACGGATATCACGCGTATCTTCGATGGTCTGAACGATATCCGCAACATCGCTCCGGCTATCAAGTGGGCGAAGGAAGGCGGCATGACGCCGCAAGGAACGCTCTGCATCACCACTTCCCCTGTTCATACGCTCGACTACTATGAGAAGCTCGCTGATGAGGAGATTGCTGCCGGTGCTGAGGAGATCTGCCTGAAGGATATGGCAGGTATCGGTCAGCCTGCGTTCCTCGGTCAGCTTACCAAGCGCATTAAGACCAAGCACCCCGATATCCTCATCGAGTATCACGGTCACTCCGGTCCGGGACTGTCGATGGCATCTATCCTGGAGGTCTGCGAGAATGGCGCCGATGTCATCGATACCGCCATCGAGCCGTTAGCTTGGGGTAAGGTACATCCCGATGTCATCTCCGTGCAGAGCATGCTGAAGCACGCCGGCTTCGATGTGCCAGACATCAATATGAACGCTTATATGAAAGCACGGGCCATGACCCAGGAGTTCATCGATGAGTGGCTCGGCTACTTCATCAACCCGGGCAACAAGGTGATGTCTTCACTGTTGCTTACCTGTGGACTCCCCGGCGGTATGATGGGCTCGATGATGGCCGACCTCGGCGGCATGCGTGAGACGATCAACCACCTGCGTGTCAAGAAGGGTGAGCCGGAGCTGTCGATGGACGACCTGCTCATCAAGCTCTTCGAGGAGGTGGCCTACGTGTGGCCGCGTGTCGGCTATCCACCACTCGTCACACCGTTCTCGCAGTATACGAAGAACATCGCCCTGATGAACCTCCTCACCATGGAGCAGGGCAAGGGCCGTTTCGTGATGATGGACGATAACATGTGGGGTATGATCCTCGGCAAGAGTGGTAAGGTGCCTGGTGAGATCGCGCCTGAGTTGAAGGAGCTTGCCAAGAAGCAGGGCCGTGAGTTCACCGATGTCGATCCTCATACGCTGCTCAAACCGGCGCTCGACGACTTCCGTAAGGAGATGGATGAGAACGGATGGGATTACGGTCAGGACGATGAGGAGCTCTTTGAGCTCGCCATGCATCCGGAGCAGTATCGCAACTATAAGAGTGGGCAGGCTAAGAAGAACTTCCTCGCCGACCTGCAGAAAGCCAAGGATGCCAAGCTCGGTGCAAAGGTCTCTCCGGAGGAGGCTGCTGCCTTCAAGCACGCTCAGGCTGATGCCATTGTTGCTCCGGTCCGTGGCCAGATCTTCTGGGACTTCCAGGGAGACGGTGAGGCTGAGCCCGCTGTGGAGCCTTATATCGGCAAGGAATATAAGGAAGGTGATGCCTTCTGCTGGATCCAGGCTCCTTGGGGCGAGTTTGTAGAGGTCAAGGCTGACCTCGGCGGCAAGCTCGTTGAGATCAACGCCAAGCAGGGCTCTAAGGTACAGAAAGGTGCTGTCATCGCTTATATCAAGCGCGACGAGAAATAATCATTTGGAATTCCGGAATTGTGAAATTCGGAAGTCCAGAATGGTGAAGTCTGGAAGTCCAAACTTCCGACCTTCATATAACAACTATGGATTATAACAAAATCATAGAAAAGTATTATCCCGAGGCCAACCGGCTTCGGGATATTTTGATGGTTCACTCTACGCTCGTCACGCAACGGGCGTTGAAAATTTGTGACGCTCATCCTGAACTGCGTCTCGACCGTCGCTTCGTGGAAGAGGCGGCGATGCTCCACGATATCGGTATCTGCCGTTGCGACGCCCCTAAGATCTGCTGTTTCGGCACGGAGCCTTATCTCCGTCACGGACTCATCGGGGCAGAGATGATGCGCGCCGAGGGCTTCCCCCGTCATGCCCGCGTCTGTGAGCGTCATACGGGAGCCGGACTGACGGAGAAGGAAATCATTGAGCAGAACCTGCCGTTGCCCCATCGTGACTTCCTGCCGGAGACGTTGGAAGAGAAGCTCATCTGTTACGCGGATAAGTTCTATTCGAAGACCCATCCCGACCGCGAGAAGTCGTTTGAGCAGGCGGAAAAGAGCATCGCCCGCTTCGGCAACGACGGTTTGGAGCGCTTCCTCGCGTGGAAGGCTCTGTTCGAGTGATACTTTTAATTAGATCCGGCTTATGCTTTCCTCACAGCAAAAACTTAAAAGTATCCAAATTCTTCGATGTCTCGCCATCACCCTGATTGTGGCGAGCCATCTAATAGGGAAGGAGTTCGATTTTGGCGGCGAGTCCGGAGTGAGTTTCTTCTTCGTGTTGAGTGGCTTCGTTCTTTCCTGGGCATATTCGGACAAGATTGCCGGTGGGCAATTCTCCACCAAATCCTTTGTCTTTCATCAGCTCACGAAGTTTTATCCTTTGATGACGGTAAGCGTTTTCTTCTTTGTGTTTGCGGAATGGCATGCCGGTTATCCTGTCTCTTGGGGTAAACTGGTCGCCAAACTGCTCCTTATCAATACCTGGTTTTGCAGCAAGGAGATGCTTTTCGCCTATCTTGGCTCATCGTGGTTTCTCTGCGATATTGTAGTCTTCTATTTTCTCTTCAAGACGATGAACCGGACTTTGATGAAGATGAGAAAAGGACGGTTGCTGTTACTGTCCGGCATTGTCTTAGGAATCTATTTCTCGTTTGTCGCCATCTTGCCGGCCTATGCCTTCAACTGGACGCTCTATTCTTTTCCGCCTTTCAGACTTATCGACTGTGCGATAGGTATCCTGCTCTATCGTTTCTGTGTTTCTGACACGGGTGAGCGGTTTGTGCGAGAGTTTACGTCTGTTAGGCTGCAGGTTTGGCTTTTTGCCGGATTGCTCATGCTGTTTATAGGTTCCTTCTTCCTTTACCAGAAAGTTCTTCCCGTCAACGTCAGGGGTGTGAGCCTTTTCTGGCCTTTCGCCGTTGCTTTTATTTTCTATGCCATCAGTGTGGAACGTCAGCATCCTCAGTTGATGGGAGTACCTCTCATGCGGGGGCTCGCCTTTATAGGCGACATATCCATGGAGATCTTCCTGACGCATGAGGCGGTCGTTTATATGTGTAATATCACTGCATACAGATTAGGGATTTACTACACCCATCATCTGTTGGTTCTCTTTATAACCATCCTGGCCATACCCTTGTTTGCATGGCTCACCCGAAAGTACTTTGTAGTCTCTTTGCAACATTCAAGATTTTTTATCCGCAAACCCCGCTGAGAATGCGTTCTTTTCGAGCGGACTTGTCTCCGCACGAAAAGAACGCATTCTTGTGTCGAGTTGTTAAATGATTGTTATTCAGCGCTTTATTGATTGGCTGCTCTTGGAGGCCTTTTGCTTTGCGCTCGATAATTTGCCATCTTTATAGGGATGGCACTGCCATTCCTATAAGGATGGCACCTTCATCCTCCAAGGATGGCACTGCCATTCCTATAAGACAGGCGGTGCCATTCCTATAAGGATGGCAATACCATCGCTGTTTTCCGCACCTTTCAAGCCTGTTTTAGGGCTTGTGCAGCCCCTTTTCCCGCTCTCTTTGGTGCTGTTCTCGTTGTCCTGACTTTTTACTTTTTGTAAAGATCTTTGGCAGTAACAGGAGTTGCAGTGGCCGCCTCTAATGGCGGCCACCAACCCTAATAAGTAAATAAACTGATGAGGTTCTGATTACTCTACTCATGGTGGCCGCCATTGGAGGCGGCCACTGCAAGCAATAGCAAAAGAGTTGTTGGTTGCGCCTAATTGCTTACCTTCTTGCCATTGACGATATAGATACCTTTGGGCAACAGGCGGAGGACTGCATCCGCCATCGCGGGGCTCGCCTCACCGACCTTCATGCCCTGAAGGTTGTAGATGGCGAGGGACTTGGCGCTGTCCTTATAGATTGTTTGTTGTATCCCTGTAGGCGTAGTGAGCTCAAAGCAATAAGTGTCGTCGGACCAGATCGCGTCTTCTATTTGGTTTGTTCCACTGTTCCATGTGCCGCAAGCAATCTCGAGTTTATAACGTCCTGGGGCAAGATCGGAGAAATTGAAATCTATACTTGTCGCGGCACCTGCAGGAAATTGTTTGTAAATATATCCGTTGAAATAATTATCGTGTATCACATATTCACCGTTCCCGCCTTGGTCTTTGTACTTGTACAACGTGACAAGTATGCTTTGATTTGTGATGTCCTCGTTGGCTTTCAAGGTGTATTTACCTTTCAGTTCCGTTCCGGAGACATTCGTGACGATATAGTTACCTTCCTCCCGCTGTGATGTCACGTCGCTGTTGTTGACCGTCAGCGCTGTAATCTGAAGGGTAGCGCTTGTACTGGCGCTCACGCTGACCGTGACATCGCCGAGCTCCGCGAGCACCGTATTGCCTCCCTGATCGGCACACACCCACAGGTGATAGGTTCCGGCAGCACTTGGCGAGAAGCTCAGGATGATGTTGCCGGTAGCGCCGGCATCCAGAGCCACCTTGGTCGAAGTCACGGCCTGTCCCTTGCTTGCTATGTCTGTTGAGGCGAAGAGGTAGACCTGTCCGGTGTAGAGGGCATCGCTCTTGTTCGTGATGTCGACGGATACGCTCATGGGAATGTTCATTTTCCGGACCTGTCCCGCCTCGAGGTTGGCAGCGCTCAGGTTATACTGTGGCATCTCCTGCAGCGTGACGATGCCCGAAGCATCTACTGTGGCCTGAATATATTTAGAAGGAGACCACATAGCCTGATAGGTCTCGGTGCCGTTCACCTTGCAGACCGGGACGATCGTGTAGGTGCCGGCAGGGAGCTCACATTTGGAAACATCAACGCTGCATCTGGGCTTTGTTTGCACCATATTTTGCGAGAGCGTCACCGTACGCATCGTTCCGATGGTCTCAAGGGTCCCGTCTTCCCGCTTGATGCCAAAGCCACAACTGAAAGATGCCTGAGCGTTGCCTATATAATATGGATAGTAAGAAATCGTTGTTCCGGAGATCGAGAAGTCTTTGGTCAATAGTTGCTGAACGGCACTTCCTCCATGGTCGGGTGCCGCGTTGAAGACCGCCGTCTGGTCGTTGTTGTAGCCTGTGCCGATGTTCCCGGCACCCGTTCCGCCACTCTCCGGTGCCAAGACGTTGAGCAGGAACTTTCCGTTATAAGATCCCGACCAGCCCCAGTTGACGTGGAAATAGTTGTCGCCTTCGTATCCGTCGACAATAAACTCATGGCCGGAGCCTTCGTCCGACTGTCCGCTGTAGATCACCGGACGGCCGTCCTTGAGCTCGTTGTAAACCGCGTCGATCCAGTCGGCGGTGCTATACTGCGAAGGAGACACGCAGACGGTAGATGGGTCGAACCCAAAATATTTGATGAGCGCTCCGGGCACTTTCGTGTCCTGCGCGCCAGAGCCGCCATTAGCGGCATTGGCATAATTCATATTCACCGACGCCCCGCAATAGAACATGAGGTTGGCAACGGCTTTCTTCTGTGCTTCTGTGGAGGAGGAGCCGTAAGTAGGAGTCATGTTTTCCCAGTCTATCGGGCTGTCTTTGGGCACTTTGTCGACGCTGATCTGCTCGATACCATTCCAAAGAGTGGCGCATTTGTAAGCCGGAATCTCTTCTTGGGTGGCTTTTACCATCTTGTTAGGAGTATGCTGATAATGGTAATAGAGCAGCTGTGCCATGGCCGTGGCAACACACCCTGTGACGCTCTTGCCATAGGTGAAGAAGTCGGGGCAGGCGTTGTTGTAAGGTCCGGTCTGGTCCCAGGTCGTTGTGAGCATGGGTTTGATCATCGTCTTCGTGTCCGCTTTGGCGGGAGCCTTGACGATCTTGACGTTGTTCGTCTGGAGATAGCTGATGGCCTTGGCATAGCTGGTGAGCCAGGCTTTAAAGTTGTCGGGCGCGTTGGTTGCGTCGTAGTCGCCGTTGTCGACATAGCCCAAGACCGGCACGGTGCGGTCGTCGCCCGAGACGATGGCGAAGCCCCGGCTGTCGCCGGCGTTGAAGATATAGTAGGGCGAGGTGGCCGCCTGGCCCGCCGAAGGTGCCCGGAAGGCTTTGGCGCGGGCCGTCTGGGTCATCGTGACGCCTTGCGAAGAAAAGAACTTTTGAGCGATGCGTAAGGCTTGTTTTTGGCTAATGGGCTCACCCCAAGCCAACGAAGCACAGAGCAAAGCTAACGTTAAGAGATAAAAGTGTTTCATGTAGTAGAATATTGATTCCTTTCAGTAAATACGATTCATTGCATGCTGTAAGTGTGGACACTGGTTCCTTGTGCCGACGGCAGATAGTTGACGCCCCACCAGCACATCTGCAAGAGGCAGAAGGTGGCAATGACCATCCACAGCGCCGTGCGGCTGTGTGCTGTCTTGTCGCGTCGATAATGGATATAGGCGAGGTAGGAGAACCAGGTGATGGCAGCCCATGTCTCTTTCGGGTCCCAACTCCAGTAATGTCCCCACGCCGTCTTCGCCCATAAGGCTCCCATGAGCATGCCGAGCGTGAGGAAGGCGTAACTGATGCTGACCATGTTGTCGATCAGCAGCATCTCCTTGCCGTCGCCCTGTTTCTTCTTGACAAAAAGCAGATAGATCGCTACGACAAAGGCCGCTCCCATCATGGCATAGGCGAGCATGTAGACGATGACATGCGGTGCGAACCATGGGCTCTGCAGCGCGGGCATGAGGTTCTTGCTGTGGATCTCGGGCTTGAAAATATTGATGAGGACGAAGACCGTGGCGAGGATGGATGTAAACGAGAGGATCCATTTGTATTTCCAGCGACTGTAAACGAAGACGCCGGCCAAGGGCAGCAGCAGACTGTACCACAGACGTGTCTCACCCATCGTTCGCATCGGCGGACGGTCGAGGGCGGACCACAGGCAGCCGGTGTAGACGGCCATGAGCGTGAAGCCCGCCATCGTGAGTGCTACGGCACTTCTTCTTTTATCTCTCCACGCCAGCCACGCTCCCGCAAACCAGAGAACGACAGCGACAACACCTATATATACGAAATAGTTCCAAACCATAATTATTCAGTATTCGTTTTCTTTCTTGTGTCAAAAAGCAGACCGCCCGCACCTAAGGCGAGGAGCAGGATGCCGATGTAGACCACTGGCAGCCATGGATCCCGGACGAACTCGAAGACGCTCAGGGTGCTCCATTTGCCCATCTCCTCATTATAACTGAGCTGGTAGATCTTCCAGCCGTTGATGGTGAGCGGGTGGTTGACCTCGATGGTCGTCTGCAGGTTCTTGCCGTCTTCGGTGTAGACATCCACGAGGGAGGCGTAGCGTTTGGGTTCACGTTGCCCCATGACGAGCGTCATACCCTTATCGAGCGACAGACCTTGGTAGGAGAACTGGTAGCTGCCGCATGTCACCCAGCCCTCGCGTCTCACCTTCCCTTTCGTGGCGGTGACGAGGAGCGCGCATTCGGACCCCGCGTTCGGAGTCGGCAGATAGCCCTCCGTGTTCATCGTCTGTCCGAGGGAGTCGAGGCGAAGCCGCCGCATCATCTCCTGGGGGATGCTGTTTCCCATCTTCACCAAGGCCGCCGGCATGGCGTTGTCGATACGTCTCTTGATGGCGATGTGCCATCCTTGGAGGTCGCCGCCTTTGAAGGTCGAGTCGATGAGCAGCGTCTCCGGCTTCTTTTTCGGTATAGGGAGCCCCTGCTTGTCGATGACCATGAGCTTGGGAGGATATTCGTCGATCGTGAACTTCTCCAACTGGATGGCTATGGGCAGGTGTGTCACGTTGCCGTAGGCATCGAGGGCGCGCCACTCCGGCTTTCCTTGCTCGCAATACATCTTCAGCCGTTGCATGTCGGCACTGCCTAAGGTGCCGCAGGTCAGGACGATGAACAGCCCTATGTGGCTGAGCAGCGACGGCCAGGTGTGCCGCGAGGCGTGACAGAGCTGGAAGACGGCTTCCTGCCCGACGATGGCTGTCATCCATACGTAGGCCAGGATAAAAGGCCAGAAGCTAAGCATCCTCGACAACCCGATGGGGTCGTTGGTCATGCTTTGCGGCGATGCCTGCCGGGTCAGTCCCATGATGAGCGTGAGGAGCACAACCACCACGAGGGCGGGAACGGCTGCCTGCGCGGTGGTCATGAAACGGAGGAAGTAAGACTGCTTTCTACGCGCGTAGGCGAGGACGGACAAGAGGATGAAAAGGATGAGGGTGATGAGGTTCGCCGGCCACATAAAGAGGTCCCAGTAGAGAGCGCCCATGCTGAGTTGGAGCATGGCGCCGACGAGGATCAGGCCGAAAGCTATGACAAAACCTTCATGGTAGGAATAGGGTTTCTTCCACATGTTCTAAAAGGTGTTGGGTGTTAATAGGGGGGGCAGGAGACGGAGCAGGCATGTTGTTAGTAATCTGCAAAAAACTGGTTCCGGCAGAAGCCGGAGCCAGTGAAAACAAATGCGTCATCCTGAAGCGGAAACATCAGATGGGCTGAGTAATGAACCGTTTGTTTTTCCTTGCGGTCTCAATCCATTTAGGGACGACCGTATCAAGGAAGTCCTTCTTCTGTTTCCTGAGTTGCGGCATATTTAAGCCGATATATTGGGCTGCCTTCTCTCTGGTAGAGATGTCGGGCAGTGGAATAGCTTTTGTCCATCCGTGCATGGCTACGACTTTCTGACATTCGAGCTGTGCGTCCTTGGCATACTCCATGGCGTCGGCGAGCAGGCGCATGCACTCTTGCGGAGCATGGAAGGAGGCGCCATGGGAAGCGATGGCATAATCCCAACGCCACTGGCTCTTCCTGATGTCGCTGAGCGCTTTCTCCATCTCCTTGTCCGTCGCTCCGTGCTTCCAAGCAAACTGTGCCATGAGGTGAGCGTCGGCCAGTTGGACATCGACCTTTCTGGCGAAATCGTAGGCTTTCTGCTGCCGCTCATATACATTCTGGCGCAACACCTCCGCAGGCTGCCGGTGGCACGTCTGACAGGTGCGGTCGATATGGGCGAGCGGTGACATGATGTGGTGATCCGTGTATTTCACGCCACCTTCCGAGATGTAAGGCATGTGACAGTCGGCACACGATACGCCCCGCTGTCCGTGGATACCCTGCATGAACAGTTCGTAACCGGGATGTTGCGCTTTAAGGATCTTAGCCTTGGACAGCGGGTTGATATAATCGTAGAACCCGATAGAGTCGTAGTACTCCTCAGCCGCTTCGCAGGTGAGACCTTTCTCCTGCGGGAAGTGGAGATAGTTGCCGTTCTCTTTCTCAAAATAATATTCCGTATGGCACTGTGCGCAGACGAGCGACCGCATCTCCTGATGGGTAGCTTTCTTCACGTCCTTGCCTACGCGCGCCCAGGCTTCATACAGTGCAGGTCGGGCGGGACGAAGCTCCATGGTACGGGCATCGTGACAATCGGAGCAGCCCACGGTGTTCATCACCTCATCGCCCCAGTCGCTCCATTTGGCGGCATAGAACTTGTCGGTGCCTTTCTCGCGCATCAACCGTGGCACGTCGGGACCTTTGCAGGTCCAGCAGGTGCCGGGCTGCAGGTCTTCCTGTCCGTCTACACCGGGCGATCCTGTGCGCAGGATCTTGCGCAGGTCCTCTATGGCATGCCGGTGGCCACGTGGCGTGTTGTACTCACGGGAGAAGGCGTAACCGGCCCAGTTGATGACAAAAGCCGGACTGCGCTCCAGGACGTCCACCTCCTGGGAACTATTATACTTGCTCACGAAACTGGTATCTTCCGTCATCGCCCAGGTCTGGTATTCGCGTGGGAAGTCCTCGGCGAACTTCTCATTCTGAGATACGATAGAGTCGGTCATCGGTGTGCGGCGGTTGTTAAACACGCTCGCCACCTCCGCGCGCCGTTCTAAGAGCGACGAGCACACGAGCCCCAAGACGAATACAACGACCATAGCTCCTGCGAAGAGGAGCCAGCCTTGCCATTTCTTCAGTTGTTTAGCCATAATATCTCGTTTTTCTGTTTTCGTTTTGTGTACATCCTATCTGACGGGGTCATGCCCTAACGCCTTCTGCAGCCATGCCGGAACGGGCGAGGAAGGGATGGGCTCCACATACTCGGCATTAGGCGTAGCCGACAAGGAGTTCTTACCTCCGTGCGGCACGTTGCGATGGCAGTCCCAACAGGCATGGCCTTCCCCGCGCTTGGCCTCCATATAGTCGATGCGGCCTGTCTTGACAAACTCCTGGTTGAGCTGTTTGTGACAGCGGATACAGTTGTCCATGATCACCTCGTCCGACATCGTCTCTGCCTGAATGGCCTGATGCTCACTGTGCGTGACGAAGTAGGCTACATGCTTCATGCCGTCAAGACCTTTGAATCCATAGTGAGCCAGCAGATTGCCGTTGGGCACATGGCAGTCGTTGCACGTCGCGTCGCGTCCATGCGAGGAGTGGCTCCATGTGGCATAATAAGGAGACATGATATGACAGTTGATGCAGGCAGCCGGATCATCACCGATAATATAAGTGTGCATGCGCAGCAGATACATGAACAAAGCCAGCAAACCGACAACAACTCCGCACAAGGCAATAAGGGTTGTCTTCAGCGGGAAAGACAACGAGTTGACAAAGGATGCCCACCTCATTCTGATCTTGTTCCATAGACTGGCCATAGGCATTTCTCTTTACGGAGCTTTTGGGTTTACTTTTATTTCGCAAAGTTATGAAAAAGATAGAAAGAAGCTGTCATGATTTCAGAAAAAGTTCTTCCTTTTTCTTTAATCGCCAAAACGGTGACGTTAAATTTGCGAAAAGGTAGAGATAATAACGAGATAATATGTAAATTTGCAGAAATATTCTGCAATAACATTTCTGCAAATAGCTTTTGCAAACTCATGGACAGATCATTGCAAACAGCTCTTTGCAAATAACATTTGCACATAATATAAATATGTGGACATCAACAAGGACAAAGTCTTTCATCATATTGTTCATCTCTGTAAGCTTGTTTGCCTGGGCAAACGGCAGTGCGCTCCTTCCTGTAAAAAAGAAGGCTAAAACGGTTGTGAGCGACAGCCTGACACGGAAAGGCTTGTCAGACAAGGATTCTTTGCGGACAGAAGGCATGCAAAAGGACGATGCGTCGATCGATACGCTCTCCATGGACTCTCTCCAGCTTGCCGTCTATCATCATAACAAAGCCATTGATGACTCTATCCGGGCCGATTCGGTCAACCGGGCGAAAAAGAAAGGTATAGACGCGCCGGTGACTTACACGGCCGACGACTCGCTCGTCTACGACGCGATGACCAAAGATGCCAAACTCTTCGGCAATGCAGAGGTCAAATACGAGAATATGGACTTGAAGAGTGACAAGATCCGGATGAATCTTGACTCTTCTCTCGTTCATGCCACAGGAACGCCGGACAGTGCCGAGAAGGGTGGTATCAAAGGACGGCCGGTCTTTGCCATGGGCTCGGACACTTATGACACCGACACCATCTCCTTCAACTTCAAGACGAAAAAGGGTATCGTGCAGAATGCTTATACCAAACAGGAAGATGGCTTTCTTCGAAGCAAAATATCGAAGCGTACGGAGTCGGGAGACGTTTATTTGGCTCACGGCCGTTATACCACGTGCGACAAGGAGCATCCTGATTTCTACATCTCTCTTTCCCGTGCCAAGGTGCGTCCGGGAAAGGACGTGACGTTTGGTCCTGCCTATCTCGTGGTGGCTGATGTGCCGTTGCCTTTCGCTATCCCTTATGGCTTCTTCCCCTTCACGAAAAGCTACAGTTCCGGTTTCATCATGCCCAGCTATGGAGACGAGAGCTCCCGTGGATTCTATCTTCGTGACGGCGGCTACTATTTTGCCTTGAGCGACAAGATGGACTTGAAACTGATAGGTGAGATCTATACAAAAGGCTCTTGGGGCCTGACAGCTACGAGCAACTATAACAAACGTTATAAATACAGTGGTACATTTCTCGTGAGTTATCAGGACACACGGACGGGTGACAAGGGTATGCCCGACTATGCGAAGCAGACGAGTTTCAAGGTGCAGTGGAGCCATCGGCAGGATTCGAAGGCCAACCCTTTCAGCTCTCTCTCGGCCAGTGTCAACTTCGCTACGTCGAGCTATGAGCGTAACAACCTGACGAGTATGTACAACCCGCAGTCGCTCACGCAGTCGACACGTACCTCTTCTGTCAACTGGAGCACGACGTTCTCGAGCATCGGCATGACGCTCAGTTCTACTGCCAACCTCAGCCAGAACATGCGCGATTCTACCATCGCCATGACGCTGCCCGACCTCAACATCAGCATCTCCCGTTTCTATCCTTTCCGCCGGAAACATCAGGTGGGCGATGAGCGCTGGTACGAGAAGATTTCCATGAGCTACACGGGACAGTTCTCCAACTCGATCTCGACGAAGGAGAATCAGTTGTTGCACTCCAATCTTATCAAGGACTGGCGCAACGGCTTTCAGCACAGTATCCCTATAAGTGCCAACTTCACCTTATTCAATTATATCAACCTCACACCGTCGTTCAACTTCACGGACCGTATGTACACCAACAAGGTGATGAAGTCGTGGGACCAGGCCACGCAGACGGAGGTGTCGGACACGACCTATGGCTTCCACAACGTGTACAACTGGAACCTTGCTGTGTCAGCTTCTACCAAGCTGTACGGTTTCTGGGTACCTAACCGCAAGATCTTCGGCGACAAGATCCAGGCCATCCGCCATGTCATCACGCCGACTGTGAGCTTCAGTTACGCGCCCGACTTCGGTGCCTCGCGCTATGGTTACTATCAGACTTATCAGAAGACGGATGCCGACGGCAATGTGTCGCTGGTACAGTACTCTCCCTATTCCGACGCGCTCTACGGAGTGCCGGGTAAAGGGCGCACGGGAAGTATCTCATGGAGCTTCGACAACAATATAGAGATGAAGGTCAAGAGCGACAAGGACTCTACGGGCTTCAAGAAGATCAGTATCATCGATCAGTTGGGCTGGTCAATGTCCTATAACATGGCGGCCAAGGAGAAACCGTTGAGCGACCTCACGGTGAACCTTCGACTGAAATGGTGGAAGAATTATACGTTCAACATGACGGGAGTCTTCGCCTCTTACGCTTACGAGGTCGACAGCAACGGTACACCGTATGTCGGCAACCACACCTACTGGGGCATGGGCAAATTCGGCCGCTTCCAGGGCATGTCGCAGAATATCTCTTATACCCTCACGCCGGATAAGATCAAGAAGTTCTTCAGCGGAGAGAAAGACGATGAGGATAAGGACAAAAAGAAGAACAAGGACGATGAGAGCATCGACACCGACATCAACAGTAATGTAGACGACACCATGATCGACGCGCAGAACGGAGCCGCCAAGGATGACAAGGGAGGAAAAGCAGAGACGGATGGTGACGGCTACATGGCTTTCTCCATGCCTTGGTCGCTCACCTTCGGCTATGGCATCACGATGAGCGAGAACACGGATGTCAAGAAGTTCAACTATAAGACGATGCGCTATCCTTATAAGTTCACGCAGACGCTGAACGTCAGCGGTAACGTGCGTATCTCCGATGGCTGGAACATCAGCTTCTCCTCCGGCTACGACTTCGACAACCATAAGGTCTCGATGACTACCGCTTCGCTGCAGCGTGACCTCCATTGCTTCAACATGAGCTGCTCGCTCGTCTTGGCACCTTACGCAAGTTATAACTTCACATTCCGTTGTAATGCCTCCACGCTTACGGATGCCTTGAAGTATGACAAGCGTTCAGGGTACAGCAATGCGGTGCAGTGGTACTAAGGGAGTTTTTTTGAGTTAGGAGTTTTCTGAGTTTCTGAGTTTTTGAGTTTCTGAGCTTCTGAGTTTTTGAGTTTCAGAGTTTCTGAGCGTGTAGTTTTGCTTAATCGTACTAATATAATAATGAAGAAGAATACACAGGCAATTCACTTGCCTTATCGCCGGCGCGATGCCTATGATGCGTTGAGCATGCCGGTTTACAATGCTGTGGCTTATGAGTTCAGTGATGCTCAGACCATGGCCGATGCTTTTTGCGAACGTATCGATGCGCCCGACTACTCCCGTTGTGAGAACCCAACGGTGGACAACTTTGAGGATCGTGTGCGTGCACTGACCGGTGCTTACAGTGTGTCAGCCCTCAACAGTGGCATGGCGTCTATCAGCAATATCATGCTCGCTCTCACGGCTCAAGGAAAGAACGTGGTGTCTTCTACCCACATGTTTGGTAACACCTTCGACCTCCTCAACCGTTCCTTGAGGAAGTTCGGAGTGGGATTGCACACGACGGACCTGACGGATATCGGGAAGGTGGAACAGGCGGTCGACGATAACACATGCTGCATCTTTGTAGAGATCATCACGAACCCGCAGATGGAGGTCGCTGACCTTCAGGCGCTGGCCAGCGTAGCCCACGCCCACAAGATCCCGCTCGTGGCTGACACGACAACGATCCCGTTCACGATGTTCTCCGCAAAGGACTTGGGCGTAGACATCGAGGTCGTCTCCTCTACCAAATATATCAGTGGTGGGGCAACCTCGTTGGGCGGACTGATCATCGACTATGGCACGGACTACACGAAAGGCTTTACGCCGACGATCAAGAGTGAGCTGTTGTTCAATTTCGGTGCGTACATGACCCCGCAGGCTGCTTTCCTTCAGACCATGGGCTTGGAGACCCTCGATGCCCGCTACCGTGTGCAGTCGGCTAATGCGCTGGCATTGGCCAAGAAGTTACAAACGCTCAAGCCCGTCAAGTTTGTCAACTATGTCGGATTGGAGGATAATAAGTTTTATGCGCTCGCTCAGAAGCAGTTTGGTAAGACGGCGGGGGCGATGGTCTGCATGGACCTCGAGAGTCAGGAGGCTTGTTTCAACTTCCTCAACCGTCTGAGGCTTGTGCACCGCGCCACGAATCTCTTCGACAACCGCACACTCGCCATTCATCCTTATTCAACCATCTTCGGCAACTTCACGCCGGAGGAGAAAGCCAAGATGGATGTGCTCGACACGACCATCCGTCTGAGTGTCGGTCTGGAGGATGTCGATGACATCTTCGAGGATATCAGACAGGCGCTGGAGAGTTAGGAGTTAGAAATTAGGAGTTAGGAGTTAGGAGTTAGAAATTAGTAGTTAGTAGTTTTCCTACTTCTTGTCGTCTTTTGGTGGGCTCCGTTTTGTAGGACGCTGCTTTGCAGCGTCGCCCTTTCTACTATACATTATAAAATATCCATCACCATGTATTCTTTCGACACTATCATAGACCGTAAAGGCAGCGGTGACCTCATGCACGAGGCGCTGCTTCCTCGCTGGGGGCGTGACGACCTCCAGCCGATGTGGGTGGCCGACATGGATTTCGCCGTGCTGCCCGACATCATCGAGGCCATGAAGAAACGCCTCGAGCATCCTATCTTGGGTTACACCGTGGAGCCCGCCGACTACAAGCCGGCGATCATCGACTGGGTGCGGGCGCATCACCAGTGGGACATCAAACCCGAATGGATCAGTTTCATCCCCGGCATCGTGAAAGGTATCGGGATCATCAGCAACCTCTTCTGCAAGCCCGACGAGAAAGTTATTGTCATGCCGCCTGTCTACCATCCGTTCTTCCTCGTGCCGCGCGCCAACAGGCGAGAGGTGGTGTGGAACCCGCTGAAGGTCCATCCCGAGGCTTTGGAGAACGAGCATGTGGAGGCCGGCGATTATTACGAGATGGACTTCGACAGCTTGGAGCGCGTCTGCGACGACAAGTGCCGCGTGCTCATCCTCTGCAATCCTCACAACCCCGGCGGCATCTGCTGGTCACGGGAGACGCTTATGCGGTTGGCAGACTTCTGCTATGACCACCACTTGCTCGTCATCAGTGATGAGATCCATTGCGACATGGCGCTCTTCGGACATAAGCACATACCTTTCGCTTCTGTCTCCGAGAAAGCGGCTCAGATCAGTATCACGATGCAGGCACCGACAAAGACGTTCAATATCGCGGGCATCATCTCCTCCCATGCCATCGTCCCCAATCCCGAGATCCGGAAGACTTTCTATGGCTGGCTGAAGGCCAACGAGCTCGATGAGGCGCATATCTTTGCGCATATCGCTACCATCGCCGCGTTCCGTAAAGGAGAGGAGTGGCGCAGGCAGATGCTGGCTGCCGTGGAGAATAACATACGTTTTGTGGAGGACTTCTGCCGGGAGCACATGCCGCAGATCCGCCCGATCCGCCCGGAGGCGAGCTTCCTCATGTGGCTCAACTGCCGTGAGCTTCACCTGGACCACAAACAGCTCCTTGACCTCTTCATCGACAAGGCACACCTCGCGCTCAACGACGGGGAGATGTTCGGCCCTGGTGGCGAAGGCTTCATGCGGATGAACGTCGGCTCACCGCAAGCCTATGTCCGGGAAGGATTGGAGAAACTGGCAAAGGCAGTGAAGAGTTAGGAGTTAGGATTTAGGAGTTAAGAGTTGGAAGTTTCTATCACTTCCATGAACTCCTTGCCGGTGATGGTCTCTTTCTTGAGGAGGATGGCAGCGGCAGCATTCATCTTGTCCTGGTTCTCGGTGATGATTTTCACAGCTTTGGCGTGGGCCTTCTTGACGATCTGCGACACCTCGTCGTCGATAGCCTTGGCAGTCTCCGGACTGCACGTGAGGTCGGAGGCACCGCCGAGATAACGGTTGCGCTGCTGTTCTAACTGAACCATGCCGAAATGGTCACTCATGCCGTAGGTCGTGATCATGGCGCGGGCGAGCTGCGTGGCTTTCTCGATGTCGTTGGAGGCACCTGTCGTGCATGTGTGGCACATCACCTCCTCGGCAGCACGGCCGCCCGTGAGGGTGGCGATGCGCTCAAGCAGTTCAGTCTTGCTCATCAGGTGTTTCTCACCGGCGTCGACCTGCATGGTGTAACCAAGGGCACCACTCGTACGTGGTACGATGGTGATCTTCTGAATAGGCGCTGTGCCGGTCTGCATGGCAGCGACCATCGCGTGACCAATCTCATGGTAACTGATGATACGTTTCTCTTCGGGCGAGATGACGGCTCCTTTCTTCTGCTCTCCGGCGATGACCGTCTCCACACTCTCTTCGATATCCGTGGTCGTCACGGCTTTCTCCCCGAGGCGTACAGCTCTCAGCGCAGCCTCGTTGACGATGTTGGCAATGTCGGCACCACTTGAGCCGGCAGTGGCACGCCCTACGGCATCGAAGTCGATATCGGCATGCTTCACATCTTTTAGGTGTACTTTGAAGATCGCCTTGCGGCCTTCGAGATCCGGCAGTTCCATGATGACACGGCGGTCGAAACGGCCTGGGCGGAGCAATGCCTTATCCAGGCTCTCCGGACGGTTCGTGGCAGCGAGGATGACGACACCTTTCGTGGCATCGAAGCCATCCATCTCGGTGAGCAACTGGTTCAGCGTCTGCTCACGCTCATCGTTGCCCATCGCCTGGTCACGACTCTTACCGATGGCATCAATCTCGTCGATGAAGATGATACACGGCGCTTTCTGGGCAGCCTGACGGAAGAGGTCGCGGACTTTTGCAGCACCCATGCCGACGAACATCTGTACAAACTCGGAGCCGCTGATAGAGAAGAACGGCACATGCGCCTCTCCAGCTACGGCACGCGCTATCAGCGTCTTGCCGGTGCCCGGAGGACCGACGAGCAAGGCACCCTTAGGCAACCTGGCTCCTAAGGCTGTATATTTCTTGGGATTATGAAGAAAGTCGACAAGTTCCATGAGCGTCGCCTTGGCTTCGTCCTGCCCGGCAACATCACTGAATCGGGTCTTCACATCACTCTCGGCATAGACCTTGGCTCCCGACTTTCCTACAGAGAGGAATCCGCCGCCCCCGAGTCCGCCTTTGAGCATCTTGTTGGTTCCGGCGCGCCAGATCCACCAGAAGATGAGACCAGGAAGAATCCACCACACGAAGAAGTCAACCAACGGAGAATTCTTCTGCGGTACATCTTTCGAGATCTCTACTTTCCCGCTTTTCGTCGGCGCTTTGGCTTTCAGCAGTCGGTTGACTAATTGCGGGTCGTTAACCTCCGGCGTGCGATAGGTCTGTGGCTCGTTCTGAGGAGTCAGGAAAGGATTGTTTGTCTTTGACGTTTTGGCAGACTTCTTGCCATATGCTGCCGGAATGTCATAATAGACATAGCCGTCCTTGATGACCACCTTGGATATTTTGCCTTTGTTGAGCTCACTGATGAAGGTACCGTAGTCGGCGTCTTTGATCTGTGACGACCCGATGTACGGAGCCAAGAGCGTATTGAGGAGCAACAGAATCAGAATGCCCAGAAACACTCCGTTCCAGTTGAAAAATTGTTGCCGTTTATCCGGCGTTGTCGGTTTCTTCATATCTTTTATCTTTTACCTTTTACCTTTTATCTTTTACTTTATTAGAAGGTAATCTTTTCTGAGGCTTTTGGCAAAAAGTGTTCCAAATAAGGATTCTTCAGGTACCTTTTGAGCGATAGTCTTGTGACTTCGTCAATACGTCACCCATATTTAATCAGTTGTGCCGTCTATTCTGACCAAAACTCATAAAAACCTTGCTATGATGCAGCAGACTGATCGGCCGATTCTCGCGGAGACGTATAGATTTTTCTCGCAGAGCCGCAGAGTTTATTGAGCCGCAGAGTTCCTCTGAGAATTAGAGAACGCAGAGAGAACTTCGGTCTTGAGAGGAGTTCACAGAGTAGACCCATCACTATTTTTGCGGTATATCTCCTCATACTCAATATCTTCTCATACTCAATATCTCCTCATACTCAATATCTCCTCGTACTCTCTACATAGACCGATGGTCTCTCTGTTCTCTCCTCTAAAGGCCAAAGGCCTCTCAGCGATCTCAGCCTCTCATACGTATCATCTCTGCGGCTCTGCGTGAAAAGTCTGATAATCAAGGGTAGCATAAGGTCTCAATAAAAAAGTGATGAAGTCAGGAGTAAGCAAAAAGCCGACAATTACCTTCATGGGAACTGTCGGCTTTTAAATATTTTCTAATAGAGAAACACTCCTGTCTATTTCACGATACCTTTCTCGAGATATTCTTCGAGGTTCACGCGCACGCGGGCTGCAGCGTCGTCGGCAGCCACTTTCTTCATGTCGGAGTCGACCATGAGCTGGACCAGCTCCTCAAAGGTCGTCTGTGTCGGGTTCCATCCGAGCTCTGCCTTTGCCTTTGTCGGATCGCCCCAGAGGTTCACGACATCCGTGGGACGATAGAAATCGGGCGACACCTCCACGAGCACTTTCCCTGTAGCTTTATCGATACCTTTCTCGTCAGCTCCTTCACCTTGCCATTCAAGCTCGATGCCTACGTCGTGGAAGGCGAGGGTCGCAAACTCGCGCACGGTGTGCTGCTTGCCCGTGGCGATGACGAAGTCGTCGGGTTTGTTGTTCTGCAGGATGAGCCACATACACTGCACGTAATCTTTGGCATAGCCCCAGTCGCGGCGGCTGGAGAGGTTGCCGAGGTAAAGCTTGTCCTGCTTGCCCTGTTTGATGCGGGCAGCGGCAAGCGTTATCTTGCGTGTCACAAAGGTCTCACCGCGGCGCTCACTCTCATGGTTGAAGAGGATACCGTTGCAGGCGAACATGTTGTAGGCATCACGATACTCGCGCACGATCCAGAAGCCGTACTGCTTGGCTACGGCATAGGGCGAGTAAGGATGGAACGGCGTGTTCTCGTTCTGCGGCACTTCCTCCACCTTTCCATAGAGCTCCGAGGTCGAAGCCTGGTAGATACGACAGGTGTCGGTCAGTCCTGTCTGGCGCACAGCCTCAAGAATACGCAGGACACCGACGGCATCGACATCTGCCGTATATTCTGGAGAGTCGAAGCTCACCTGCACGTGGCTCTGCGCCGCGAGGTTGTAGATCTCCGTTGGGCGGACCAAGGCCACCAGCCCGACGATGCTCATCGAGTCGCTCAGGTCAGCGTAGTGGAGGTGGAAATGTGGTTGTCCTTCTAAGTGAGCGATGCGTGGACGGAAATCGACCGAGGAGCGGCGGATGATGCCGTGCACGTCATAACCTTTGTCCAACAAGAACTCTGACAGGTAGGAACCGTCCTGCCCCGTGATGCCCGTGATGAGGGCTACTTTTCTCTTTTCCATTATATTAGCGTATCTCTTCTTGCAAATTTCGCAATAATTCTTGAGACAGACAAATAAATCATCAAGAAGATGTTGTTGCCGGGTCGTTTTTTGAGAGGCTTACGCTGAGACATGGAACTTTGAGACACGAAACGTTGCCCTATTCGTACAGCTCATCTTCATCCCTGACTATCGCGAAGTCGTTGAGGAACCGCGCGTATTGATCAGTCACAGCCGCTGCAAACCGCTTTCCTTTCTCTGCTGTAGAGCGGGAGGGGTCGCCAACGCCTGTGTCGTGTGGAGAGATCTTCCCCCAATTGCGCGGCATCCAGACAGAATGGTTCTTGAGAGCTTCAAGCTTGAAGCCTTTGCCTTTTCCGGGTCCTGCCTCGTCGAGATTCACTAATTCGGGATGATAGTACATCATGACCGATGTCTCCACCTCGTCGGCATGGTCACCGGGCTGGTCAAAGAACTTGTGTGGGTCCGCCATTTTGAACCACTCACCAGTAGCAATCATGAAGTCGGGGTAATCGACCGTCAGGTCGCGTATCATGTTCTTGAAGTTGTTGCCTCCGTGTCCGTTGATGATCAGCATCTTCCGCATGCCTTGGTGATGGAGGTTGGCCACAAGGTCGGAGAGTATGGCCCGTTGTGTCTCGTAGCGATAATGCACGCAGAACGGCAGGTCGCGCTGTCCGGGATTCTGTGAGCCCATCTGCACAGGTGGCATGACCATTGCCCGTACGCCAAACTGCCGGAAGGCTTTCACGGCAGCCTCCACCGCGATGTCATGCGAGAGGATGCAGTCGGTCAGATAGGGCAGATGGAGATTATGCGGCTCTGTGGCGCCCCACGGAAGGATGACGACATTGTAATTGTACTGTCGGGCAACACCGTAGGTGGACACAGACAGGTCGAATTCACGATTCTTTTCCATAGGCTTAAAAGATATTGCAATGGTTGAAGAAGTCGATCTCCTCCAATTCCTTTTTCATTTGTTGTTCTTCCTCGTCGGTCATGTTACGGAACGGCACGCGGTTGGGTCCTAAGTCGAATCCCATGAGCTTCATGATCCGTTTGCCGCCGACGATGTTGCCGCGGAAGTGGCAGATGACGTTGATGACAGCCTGCGCATAGTTCTGTGCCTCGCGTGCTTTCTCAAGCTCACCTTTGTTCCAGTAGTCGATGATGGAGACGAGGCAGCGCCCGTTGTAGTTTGTCGTTCCGCCGATGCCGCCTTTGGCTCCGCCCTGTGCGAGGGAGGGCAGGATAGTCTCGTCCTGACCATGGAGCATGTCGTACTTGTTGTTCTTATAGAGCCGGCACTGGTTATATTCGTACAAGCTCTCATAAGTATATTTGATACCCGCAAAGTTAGGTATGCGTCCGTCGACGGCTTTCAGCAGATCGAGCATCGGCAGGTAGGCGCCGTTGAAGGCCGGAATGTGATAGTAGTAGAAAGGAAGATTTGGAGCAGCGGCAGCTATCGTCTCGCAGTATTCCACGAGTTCTTCTATTCTGCCAATATGTGGGAAGGGGGGAGCCATGGAGCCAATGCCCCACACGCCTAATTGCTGTGCATGCTTGGCCAGACGCACGCTGTCACGCAGGCAGCAGCTGCCAACGTGCACGATGACCTTGAAGTCCTTTGGAGCGACTGCCACCCAGCGCTCGGCCAGCTGCATGCGCTCTTCCACGGTCAGCATATATCCTTCGCCGGAGGAGCCGTTGATAAATACGCCTTTCAGTCCGTTCTTGGCCAACATGTTGGCATAGGTCTCAATCGGCTCCAGGTTGACATCTCCATTGGCATGGAACGGAGTGAACGGAGCATCTATCAGTCCGATAATTTTTTCCATAATATTTTGTGCTTAAAGAGTTAACGAATATATAGTAGGAAACATTATTCCTTATTGTCCGTGGTAGGTCTGAGACAGGCGAGCTGCAAGATGACCGCTAAGGCGACGATGCCGCCAAGCAAGGCGAAGCCAAGTCCCAGTTCGCCGCCGTCGCTCCATTTGCCTAAGATCTGCGTGATGAGCGCTCCGGCGAACACACCCGTCATGTTCATCAGTCCGTATGCTGTGGCACGATAGTGGGTCGGGATAATTTGGCAGAGAATAGGCATGTTGTTGGCATCAAACATGCCGTAGCCTATGCCGAAGCAGAGACCCGCGCTTACGACGGCTGTCAGGCTGTGCCCGAAACCTAACCTGAATTATTCATATTAACAAAAAAAGAAGCTGTATTTCTTGTGTAATTCAAGAAAAAGTATTAACTTTAAAGTGTTCAAAATCAAATTAATACATACAGCTTCTATGTGCAAAAATACAA